>Ga0207763_1000002_pt1 | contig 44828 bp, 49 predicted proteins | sample LuqExpMetageno50_FD_187808 | JGI IMG/M metagenome (GOLD analysis project Ga0207763, IMG submission 187808) | Tropical forest soil microbial communities from Luquillo Experimental Forest, Puerto Rico - Sample 50 (SPAdes) | ecosystem: Environmental > Terrestrial > Soil > Tropical forest ...
CCGCGCATGTTCTCCAGCCGGTCCTCGATCAGCCGCACCGGAAAGCCTAGCCGCCGCGCCAGATAACCGCAGAGCACCGTGTGCTTGATGCCGCGCTTGACGCCGTAACTGCCGCCGACGTCCACGTCGTAATGCACGCGCACCGATGAACCAGCGATTTTCAGCGCGGCACCAATCTGGTCGGTGTAGCGCGGCATCTGGATCGAGGCATAGACGTCGAGGATGTCGCTCCAGGGATCCCAGCTCGCCACAACGCCGAAGGTCTCGATCGGCACGGTGGAAGAGCGCGCCCATTTCACGCGCAGGGAAAGTTTGTGCGGGCTGGTGGCGAAATCCTTGTCCACTTCGCCCCATACGAACGTCTTGTCGAGCAGTACGTTGGAGCCGTGCGGCTCGTGCACCAGACTCGCGCCCGGCGCGATCGCCTGCTCCGCGTCGAGCACGAAGGGCAGCGGCTCGTAGTCGATCTCGATCGCCTCTGCCGCATCCTCAGCCAGCGCGCGCGTGTCGGCGACGACCGCGGCAACCCATTCGCCGGAATAGCGCGCGACTTCGAAGGCAAGCGGCCGGCGAGGCACGTTTGGCGTATCAAGACCGGTCATCAGTGGCAGCGTGGCGGCAGCAAGCTCCGCCCCGTCGAGAACGTAATGCACGCCGGGCGTGGCGAGCGCTGCTTTCTTGTCGATCGATTTGATGCGGGCGGCGGCGTAGGGGCAGGTGACCAGCGCCACATGTTTCATGTTGGGCAGGTCAATGTCGGCGACGAATTGCCCTTTGCCGGCGACGAAGCGGCGATCCTCCCGTACGCGGCGATTGGTGGCGACATAGCGGTGGTGGCCGGCGCTCATTTGCGCAGCTCTAGTGGGCGGTTGGCACCGCGGATACGCTCGGCCGCGAGCGCGATCGCCTCAACGATCTGCGCGTAGCCGGTGCAGCGGCAGATATTGCCAGAGATGGCCTCAACGATTTCTTCGCGGGTCGGCGATGGGTTGTCGGCGAGCAGCGCGTACGCGACCAGGATCATCGCCGGCGTGCAATAACCGCATTGCATGCCGTGTGTCTCGCAGAAGGCATCTTGGATTGGCGACAGTTCGCCGGGGCTAGGGCTGAGGCCCTCGATCGTGGTGATGGCCGAGCCCTCCGCCTGCGGCGCGAAAATCAGACAGGAGCGCACCGCGACTCCGTCGAGCAGTACCGTACAGGCGCCGCAGACGCCGTGCTCACAGCCGGCGTGCGCGCCTTTCAGACCAAGCGCATCACGCAGGCAGTCGAGCAGCGTGGTGCGTTCCTCGACATCGAGCGCGTAGGTAACGCTGTTAACTTCGAGTTCAATGCGCATGGGTCTTCTTCCCCTGCGCATGAGCGCACGCATCGGCAATCGCGCGAGCCGCGAGCTTGTCGGCGGCGCGGCGGCGGTATTCGGCCGAAGCATGTAGATCGGACAGCGGCTCAAAATCGGAGAGCGCCTCGCGCAGTGCCGCACCGACCGTCCTCTCATCGAGCGCCGTGCCCTTGAGCTGCTGCTCGGCGGTGTCAAGCCGCATCGGGAAATCGGTCGCGGCGCCGACGCCGATGGCGATGCGCTTACATTTTCCGTCGGGCCCGAACTCGACCTGCGCCGCCGCCGAGACGAAAGCGAAATCGCTGCGCCGTGCGTTCACTTCGTGGAAGCCGACGCCGATCTTGCCCAACCACACCGGAAAGCAAACGCCGGTGAGACACGCTCCGGCGGGCAGGCTCGTCGTCATCGGTCCGACGAAAAAGTCCCGCGCCGGGATGTGCGAGGTCTTGCCACCGGCGCGGTAGCTGAGCGTTGCGTCGAGCGTGATGGCGATCAGCGACAGCTCGGCTGCTGGATCGGCATTGGCAAGCGAGCCGCCGATGGTGCCGCGCGCGCGGGTCGCGTTGTGGCCGATGAACGGGATCGCACGCGCCAGCAGCGGCAACTCGGTCGCGACCAGCGCGTCGCGTTCCACCAAGCATTGCCGCGTTGTGGCCCCGATGGCGATGCCGTTAGCATCCTTGCGGATGTAGGAGAGTGCGGCGATGCGGTTGATGTCGATCAGCCGGGTGGGGCGCGCGAGTCTCATCACCATCATTGGCACCAACGTTTGCCCGCCGGCGATGACGCGCGCGCCCTCGTCGGCGGCGAGCAAGGCGCAGGCCTCATCGATATCGGCGGCGCGGAAATACCGGAACGGTGCTGCTTTCATGGGACGCTGCGCATGCGGCGATATTGTCGGTCTGGGCCGATATCGTTAAAGTCCCTGCTGCCGTATCGCAACCGCAAAAAGGGCCGGCGACCTCATGCCGCGGCACGCGAATTATATACCTCACGGTGTCATCCCGGCGGTGTTGCTGCCGTTCGATAACGATCTCGCTATCGACGAGGCGAACTTGCGCAAGCACTTACGCGACGTGGCCTCGGTTGAAGGGTTGTCCGCCATTACCATCAATGCGCATTCGACCGAGGTCGGCTCCTGCACCTTCGACGAGCAGCGGCGAGTGCTCGAGATCGCGCAGGACGAGATCGGCGATCGTCTGCCGCTGGTGAACGGCATCTGGGCCGACGGCAGCCTGGAAGCCGCCCGTACCGCGTGCATGGCGGCACAGGGCGGCGCCTCGGCCTTGCTGGTATTTCCGCCGGCGCCGTTCACGCTCGGGCAATCGCCGCAAATGGCGCTCGTGCATTTCAAGCGCATCGCTGACGTCACCGATCTGCCGCTGATTGTGTTCCAGTATCCGCTGGCGACCGGACAGGGTTATCCGAAGGAAACGCTGCTCAAGCTCTGCGAAGAGGTACCGACCATCCGCGCCATCAAGGACTGGATCGGCAACGTGCCGGATCACGAATGGCACATCCGCACGCTGCAAAACATGCAACGGCCGGTGAACGTCCTCACCACGCATTCGTCCTGGCTGTTCTCGTCGTTGGTGCTCGGCCCGAACGGCTTGCTCTCCGGTTCCGGCAGCGTAATCGCCGATTTGCAGGCGAAGCTGTTCCGCGCAGTGCAGGCAAACGATCTGGAAGAAGCCATGCGGCTGCACGAGCGTATCGCGCCAATTGCGCGCGTCTTCTACGCCGATCCCTTCGTCGACATGCACAACCGCATGAAGGAAGCGCTGGTGCTGCTCGGCAAATTGCCGCGCGCGGTAGTGCGTCCGCCGCTGGTCAAGCTCGAACACGGGGAGATCGCGCGCATTCGCGAAGCGCTGATCGAGGCCGGCTTGTTAGAGAAAGGCGCGCGCGACGCAGCCTAATTACATAATTGCGAATTCGCTATTCCTCCGGTCGGTGACCAGCATGCTGCCCGGATAATGCGTGATGCAGAAGTCCGGCTTCACCGTCGCAATCACCGACTGAGGTGTAACCCCGCAAGCCCAGAACACCGGCAGCTCGTCCGCGCGCACTTCGACGGCGTCGCCGTAGTCGGGTTTCATTATATCCTTGATGCCGATCAGTTCGGGCATGCCAATATGCACCGGCGCGCCATGCACGGCGGGAAAGCGCGTAGTGATCTGCACCGCGCGGATCGCGTTCGCCGGCGTCATCGGCCGCATCGACACCACCATCGGCCCGTGGAACGGCCCGGCAGCACGGGTGGCGATGGAGGTGCGATACATTGGCACGGTGCAGCCGCACGCGATGTGACGCAGTTCGATGCCATGGGCTATGAGCGCTTCCTCGAAGGAAAACGAGCAGCCGATCACAAAGCTGACCAGGTCGTCACGCCAAAAGTCGCGGATGTCTTCCGGCTCGGCGATGATCTCGCCGTTGCGCCATACTCGATAGCGCGGCAGATCGGTGCGGATGTCGAGGTCGTCGCCCAATTCGGACACGCGCGGATCGCCGGGCGCCGAGGTGCCGATCAACGGGCAAGGCTTGGGATTGAGCTGGCAGAAGCGCAGGAAATCACCGGCCAACCGCTCCGCAAGGATGGCAAGGTTGCCCTGCACATAGCCGGGCGCGAGCCCCGCCGTCGGCCCGTGGTGCTTGTTGGCGCGGATCGAAAGTCGCGCCGCCCGCCCGCTGTCCAGCAGGGCGGTTTCATCGCGGCGCATCGGGGTGACCGTCATCGCTTTGTGTCTGCTCGGGAACCAAGCAAAGTCTAGCACCGCTGGCCGCAATTTCGAGGCGGCGGGCCAATGCTACCAAAGTCACGGGTTGAAACTTGGACCCGGGTGCCGCCACGGTTGGGCGTGCCGGTGATTGATCTCGCGGCCATGCCCGGCGCTTGGTGTGATGCCGCCGCGCATGGCTGCGTCATTCTTTCATAGCATGAAATCTCGCTAAGTCGGCCACGCGGTGCGGACGCTTCATTTCGATTCGCACGGACTTTAGAGGGAGGAACTCGCGATGACTGAAAAGGCACGACGAAGCCTGGGCGTAGGTTGGCATTATTAATCGCAGCGCACCGTCATCCCGCCGTCGACCACGATCTCTGTGCCGGTGATGAAGCGCGCCTCGTCTGAGGCGAGGAACAGCGCCGCATTGGCCGTATCGCGGCCGTCGCCCATGAAGCCGATGGGAATGCGCTTCTGCCGCTGCTCGAGCAGCGCCTTGACGTCGCCGCCGGCGCGCTGCCTCGCGAGCCGCGCCTCCACCATCGGCGTGTGTAGTTGCCCCGGCACCACGGTGTTCACGCGGATGCCTTTCGCCGCATACTGCACGGCGACAACACGCGAGAGCTGGATAACGCCGGCCTTGGTCGCGGCATAGCCGACCTGGAAAGCGCCGGTGAAGCGGATGCCGGATGTGGAGGCGACATTAACGATGGCGCCCGACTTCTGCCTTTCCATGATCGGCAGAACGTGCTTGCAGGTGAGGAACACGCTCTTGAGATTGTAATCTACTTGTGCGTCCCAGACCTCTTCGGGCATGTCTACCGGGCCGCCATGCGCCGAGCCGCCCACATTGTTCACAAGAACGTCAATGCGCCCGAAGAGGTCGACACAGGCCTTGACCATGGCGGCGACGGATTCGTTGCTGGTCACGTCGCATTGATAGGTGACGATCTCGCCGCCGACAGCCGTCACACGTTCGACTGTTTCTGCGGTCTTGTCGGGATCGCGGTCGATCGCGAAAATCTTGGCGCCTTCTTCGGCAAAGCGCACGCAAGTGGCGCGGCCGTTGCCCCAGCCGGGGCCGACGCTTCCGGCGCCGGTGACGATGGCGATGCGATTCTGCAGGCGCCCGCTCATGGTTGGGCCTCGTTGGCCGGGTCGAGCTTTTCGAAGCGGTAGAGACGCTGCGGATTGTCAACCAGTAGCGACCGTAGTTCGGTCGGCTTGGGCGCGATCTGCAGCAGTAGATCGACCAGTTCGCCGTCATCGGGAATAGGCCCGTCGAGATTGGGATGCGGGAAATCGGTGCCCCAGACGCAGCGATCACCGAATTCGGTGACGAGCTTGCGCGCGAACGGCACCGCGTCGGCATAGGGCGGACCTTGGCGCGTGGCGCGGTCGCAGCCGCTCACCTTTACCCACACTTTGGGATCTTCCATCAGCTTGAGCAGATTGCGGAACGGCTCCTGCTCCAGCCCGTGCGATGCGTCGATGCGCCCCATGTGGTCGATGACCACGGGTACCGGCGAACGCCTCAACGCCGGCGCGAGTTCGCCGATGCGGTTAGCCGCCATATGGATCTGTAAGTGCCAGCCGATCTCAGCGAGCCGACCGGCGAAAATGATCACCTCGTCGATCGGCGCGCCCTTGCCGAGGTGCTCCATGTAATGGAAACGCACGCCGCGGAAGCCCTCAGCGTCGCGCTGCCTGATCTCGGCGTCGGAAACCGTCACTGGCATCAGCGCCACGCCGAGGTAGGCGCCGCCTTTGGCGGCGAGCGCGTCCGTTGTGGCGGCGAGGTCATAGCCGTGGGCGGCGCTATGCACGATGACGCAGCGCTCGATGCCAAGAAACTTGTGCCGCGCGAACAGCGTCTCCTTCGGAGCGTCGGAGGGGGTGTAGTGGCCGCCAAAGGGAAAGCGCGCGCGGGGGCCGAATACGTGCACATGCGCGTCACAGGCGCCGCGCGGCAACTTCAGCCTTGGCTTGCTCGGCATGTCCGTCCAGGACTGCGGGGCGGCTGGCCTTTCGGCGTTTGTCATGGTGCTTCCTCACGAAGTGGGCGCGCGAGTGCGTTCGAAGGCAGGCTCGTGCTCGGAAAAGAGCTGCAGCCACGAAACCAGGCCCGGATAGGCCGCACGCCAATCAACCTGCTTGCGCCAGTCGAGATAGCCGAGCGCGCAGGCCAAACCGATCGATACCACGTTGGTTTTGCCGGGATCGGGCAGCTCCGCCTCGAAGGCAGCGAGCCCGCGGTTGATCTTGCCGCGCTGATGCGCCAGCCATTTCTCCGACGGCGCCTCGCCGGGCCGGAAGCGGCTGTCGTAGACGACGAGGATCGAAGCATCCATGATGCCGTCGGCAAGCCGCGCCCGCGTCAAAGCCTTGTAGCGGGCGGAGCGGCGCACGGGTAGCAGCCGCTTGCCGCCCGAAAGCTCCTGCAGATACTCGATGATGACGCCGCTGTCGTAGACCGTGCTGCCATCGGGACAAACCAGGCATGGCATTTTGCCGAGCGGGTTCTGCTGCCGCAGCGTATCGTTCTCATCGAGCGGGTTTGCGGGCACCACCGTGACGCGGTCGGCGAGGCCAAGAACCTCGAGCGCCATCCGCACCTTGCGACCGAACGGCGACGTGAGCGTCGAACGCAGCACGAATTTTTGCGGTTCAGACACGCCGGCCGCCACAGGTGAGAGTTACTTGGTCGTCGGTACGCCGGCTTCCTTGATCACCATGGCCCACTTCTTGGTTTCGCTGTCGATATAGGCGGCGAACTGTTCCGGTGTATCGCCGACCAGGATGGCGCCCTGGTTCGCAAGTTTTTCCTTCACCTCCGAGTCCTTTATGGCCTCGACCGCAGCCTTGTTGAGGATGGCGACGATCTTTGGTGACGTGTGCGCCGGCGCGACCATGCCGTACCAGTTCTCGGTGAGCAGGTCGGGCATGCCGACTTCGGCGGTGGTGGGAACATCTGGCGCGCTTGGCACGCGCTCGGGCGCGCCGACCGCGATCGGGCGCAGCTTGCCGGCGTTGATCTGCGGCAGTAGCACCGGCAGGTCGAGGAAAACCATTTGCACCTGCTGGCCAAGCAGGTCGTTCACCGCCGGCGCCGCGCCTTTGTAGGGCACGTGCGTCATGTCGATCTTGGCCGTAAGCTTGAACAGTTCGCCGGCGAGATGCGGCATGCTGCCGGGCCCGGAAGAGGCGAAGTTGAGCTTGCCGGGTTGCGCCTTGGCGAGCGCGACCAATTCTTTCATGTTACTGGCGGGAACGCTGGTCGCCACTACCAGCATCTCCGGTACCTTGGCAACCAGTGTGACCGGCTGCAGGTCTTTCAGCGTGTCGTAGGCGACCTTCTCCATGCTCGGGCTAATCGCCAGCGCGCCGGCGCTGGCAATGCCGACGGTGTATCCGTCGGGCGCCGCCTTGGCGACTAGGTCGGTGCCAAGCACGCCGCCTTGGCCGGAGCGGTTGTCGACCACAATCGTCTGTTTGAGGATTTCCTCCATGCGCTTGCCGACGACGCGGGCGATGATGTCGTTCGGCCCGCCGGGCGGGAAGGGGACGATCAGCCGGATGTTGCGGTTGGGAAAGTCCTGCGCCTGCGCCACGGCGGGACACAACACGGCGAGGGCAATCAACAGCGGCTTAAGGACTTTCACGGCAATCCTCCCCGATTGTTATTGAATGTTGTGCGCGGTCCGCAAGCGTAGCCGCGGCACGCCATTCCGTCTATATGACGAGAGGTTGAATGGGGCAGAGCACTCGTGGCCGGCAAGATCGATATTCTGGTGTTAGGAGGCGACGGCATCGGCCCTGAGATCACCGCAGGTACGCTCGCCGTCTTGCGGGCGGCGGACAAGAAATTTGCGCTTGGCCTCGCCTTCGAAACGGCGGAAATCGGCTGGGCAGCGCACAAACGTGTGGGCACAACATTTCCGGACGAAGTCGCGGAGAAGGCCAAGGCTACGCAGGGCGTGCTGCTGGGTCCCGTCTCGCACAACGAATATCCGCCGGTCGCGCAAGGCGGGCTCAATCCCTCCGGCGAAATGCGCAAGCGCCTCGATCTCTACGCCAACATCCGCCCGGCGCGTTCGCGCGTAGGCTTTCCGCCGCGCTGCGGCTCGCCGGTCGACCTGGTGATCGTGCGCGAGAACACCGAAGGCTTCTACGCCGACCGCTCGATGCATCTGGGCTCCGGCGAATTCATGCCCACGTCCGATGTTGCGCTCGCCGTGCGCAAGATCACGCGCGAAGGATCCACGCGCATTGCCGAGAGCGCCTTCCGCCTGGCGATCCAGCGGCGAAAAAAGGTGACGGCTGTGCACAAAGCCAATGTGCTGCGTGTGTCCGACGGCCTCTATCTTGAATGCGTGCGCGCGGTGGCGGCGCGCTATCCAGAAGTCAAATACGACGAAAGCATCATCGATGCCATGGCAGCGCTCTTGATCCGGGACGCCAGCCAGTTTGACGTCATCGTCACCACCAACATGTACGGCGATATTCTTTCTGACGAGGCCTCCGAGATTGCCGGCAGCCTCGGTCTTGCCGCCTCGCTCAATGCCGGCGCCGAGCATGCGGTGGCGCAGGCGCAGCATGGCTCGGCACCCGATATCGCCGGCAAGAATATTGCCAATCCATCTTCGCTCATCGGCTCGGCGGCGATGCTGCTGGCGTGGCTCGGCGAACGACGCGGAGAAAAGCGACTTAATGACGCCGCTCAGGCGATCGAGCGCGCGCTCGATGCAACGATTGCCGATCCAGCGTCGCGCACCCCGGATCTCGACGGCAGTCTCGGTACCGACGTCTTCGCGCAGCGCGTCGCGCAAGCCGTGTAAATCGATTTAAAGCGCGGCGACCGCCTGCACCTCGATCAGCAGCGCTTCCTGCACTAGCCGGTCGATCATCAGCAGCGTATTGGGCGGATAGGCGCTATTTCCGAACATCTTGGGGAATTCGCGCAGGCGGAACTTCATGAAGCGCGGGATATCCTGCGAGTGGACTAGATAGGTGGTGAACTGCACGATATTGCCCCAGCCGGCGCCAACCGATTTCAGTGCCGCCTCGATATTGGCGAAGGTCTGCAGGCACTGCGCGTCGAAATCCTCGCTGACGACCCTGCCGTCTTTGTCGATTCCGACTTGTCCCGCGATGAAAACGAACTCCGACGCCTTCACGCGGGCGATATGCGAGTATTGGCCGAGCGGCTTGCCGAGAGTGTCGGAATTGAGAATTTTGATGTCAGCCATCGCTTCGCTTCCGCACGCCGGCATAACCGCAGTAATTTTACTCCACGCTCACGCCGCTTGATTTGATCGGTGCCTCCCACTTCTTGATTTCGTCGGCGGTGAACTTGCCTAGATATTCCGGGCTACGGCGATCGGGAGCAACGACCATAGCGCCAATGCTTTCCAGGCGATCACGCACGGCCGGCGTCGTCATCGCAGCGATCGCCGCCTCGTTAAGTTTCTTCACAACATCGGCCGGCGCGCCCTTGGGCAGATAGATGGCGTTCCAAGTGTAGGCCTGCACGTCGAGGCCCTGCTCCAACGTGGTCGGCAGGTTCGGCTCGACCGGCGAGCGCTCCTTGGTCATGATTGCCAGCGCCTTAACGCGGCCGCCGTCGATCTGCGGCTTGGCGGTGCTGATGATCTCGCACAGATAATCGATTCGGCCGCCGATGAGATCCTGCATCGCAGGGCCGGTGCCCTTGTAAGGCACGTGCACGATATCGGTGCCCATCGCGGTATTGAGCACAACGCAGCCGAGGTGCGTTGCAGATCCGGCGCCAGCGGAGCCGAACTGCATCTTCGATGCGTTAGCCTTGGCGTAGGTGACGAAATCCTTGAAGTTATCGACCGGCAGGTCCTTGCGCACGATCAGCACGATTGGGACGTCGGCAATCAGTGCGACCGGCGTGAAGTCGGTCAAGGCATTGTAAAGCGGGTGCTTATAGAGCGTCTGGCCCTGTGCCTGCGTGCCGACCGTGCCGAGCAGCATGGTGTAACCATCGGGCTTGCTGTCAGCCACTTTCTTGCCGCCGTTCATGCCGCCGGCGCCGCCAATGTTCTCTACGATTACCGTCTGGCCGAGAATCTCGCCCATCCGTTGCGCCATCACGCGACCGAGTACGTCGGTCGGTCCGCCGGCGGCGAAGGGAATGACCATCGTTAGAGTGCGGTCGGGAAAAATCTGCGCATTGGCGAATCCAATCAGCGCCAGCAAGAGGCCCAGCGTGGCGGCATAAGTTCTTATTTTCATGAGAATTTCTCCACGGATGAGCAATCCATGCGCCCATCACCACCGGAGGGTCAAGTGGGCGGGGAGAATGACTGCTATCCAACCTCGACGATCTCTTCTGGGAACCGGTGCAAGCGACTTCCGGGCCCATTACCACCGATCAAGTAATTGTCGCACAGCCAGTTGAGATAGCCGCCGCGGATGTAGGTCGGGTGCACCACGATGTTCATGTTCTTGGCGATTGGCATCGGCTCGTCGTGGCGGATCAGCGGGCGCTCGACCAGATCGTAGCCCTGGCCGTGGCAATAAAGGCGCGCTTCGAGAGGCCGCTCATTCTTGCGCATGAAGTCATTGAAGGCGTCCCAGATGTCCTTGCACGAGGCGCCCGGCTTGAGCAGATCGAGGGTGACGCGGCGCGACTCCTTGCAAAACTCTAGCTCGTCCTTCATCGCCTGTGGCACCTTGGCGTCGACCACGCAGGAGCGGCCAAGCTCCGTGTACATGCCACCCGGGCCGTTGTCCTCGACCAGTAGCGCAATCTGATCGCCTTTCTGGATGACGCGGTTCTGCAAATGCTTGTTGGCGAATTTCGACGGCTTACCGAGTGGCATCGAGGCGCAGAGATAGATTCCGTTCTCGCTGCCGTGTGAGACGCTGTACTGCTGCGCGATCGCCGCCACTTCGGTGTCGCGCATGCCGGGCTTCACCGCGGCAAAGGCGGCGCGCATGGCGCCGTCCTGCATTGCGGCCGCGCGCTTCACCAACTCCATCTCCTCCGCGCTCTTGATGATCTTGATCTGGTCGACAAGGTCGGAGGCGTCAACGTAGCGCGCCGCCGGGAACGCGCGCTTGATGTAGTCGAGCATAGCGTAGGACATCTGGTAAGTGCCGACATAGCCGATCGTGCCCTTTGCATAGGAGGCCAAGGCCTGGGCAGCGAGCTCCGGGTCGTAGTCTTTGGTGTAATGAGCGGATGCATAACTAGGCGTGGTGAGAATCTTCTTGACGCCACGCCAGGTCTGGTCGCCCTGCGCGGTCGCTTCGCCGCCCCCGAAGGGGCCCTGGCACACCACGGTCATCTCCTCATCGCGTGGAAAAATCACCGTGTTGGGATAGCCGTTTGTGGCGGGCATATCGGTGAAGTAACGCACATAACCGCCCATGTGATCGTTGTTGTTCTGCATCAGCAGCACGTCGATCTTCGCGGCGGTCATGGCGGCGCGTACGGCGCGCCAGCGCCGCTCCAGTTCAGCGGTGGAGATCGGCGTATTGAGGCGTTCCGACAAAGCCATCATTACTCTCCCCAGGACGCGGGCGTGCGCACGATGTTGGTCATGGATTTGAGATTGCCGGCGAGGTACTTCTCCATATTGCCGGCAATGGTCGGCATGGCGCGATCCTCGTAGCCCCGCGAATATCCGGCGAGATGCGAGAAGATCATCACGTTTTTGGCGCGCCAGATCGGGTTATCGGCGCGCAGCGGCTCCTGCGAGAACACATCGAGCGCGGCGCCGGCTATTTGTCCGCCGTCGAGCGCCTTGATCAGCGCCGGCTCGTCGACCACACCGCCGCGGGCAACATTGACGAGGTAGGCGGTCTTCTTCATAGCGGCGAGCAACTTCTCGCCGATGACGCCGCGCGTGTCCGGCGTGAGCGGAGCAAGCACCACCAGGTAATCCAGTTCCGGCGCGACCTTCAGTAAGTCGTCGCGATGAACCATGCGGTCGAAGCCTTTCGCGTCGCGCAGAGTGCCGCTGATGCCGATGACGGACATGTCGAGCGACTTGCAGATCGGCGCCAGATATTCGGCGATCAAGCCGACGCCGTAGATGCCAACGGTCTTTCCCGCCAGCAGCTGCGCCGGCCAGCGTTCCCATTGCCGTCTGTCCTGGGCGTGCGCGGAGCGCGGCAGATCGCGCGCCAGCGACAGCATGTAGGTGATCGTTGCCTCTGCAACAGGCGGGCCATGGATGCCGCGGATATTGGTGACCAGAACCTCGGGGCCGAGCGAGGGCAAGTCGATGATGTTATCAACGCCCGTACCCAGCGCTTGGATCCATTTCAGCTTTTTCGCATCCCGCACCACGTGGTCGGCCATTGGCGGCGAGAAGCACAAGAGGATCTCGGTGTCGGCGATATAGGGGTCGACCTGGCTGTGATGTCCGACGACATTGATGGTCAATTGCGGGAACCGTTCCAGCAGCATGGCCTTGTAGCGGGCCCGCATCGCTTCCTGGACTTCGGTGAGGATGAGTAATTGTGGCACGGCGGCGGCAGGTATAATGGCAAACGACTTTCCGGCAAATACATTTACCAGCGGAGTGACCCGCATTGCGGGTCTGCGGTAACATTGCGACAGACACGAAGGAACACCCGATGCCGATCGATTTGGCAACCGTGGACTGGCTCTATGTCGTCGTGCTGGCGATATTCGTTTTTCTCGCCTCTTTGGTGGGCAACGTATTGTCCTTCGGCCACCGCGGCATGGCCGCCGTGCTCTCGGCGGTCGCGTTCGCCGGAATCTTCGTGTTCTGGACCTATTACCCGCACGGATTGCCGTTGCCGACGACGATCACGTTGCAAAAAGCCGCGGCTCCGGCCGCAGCGCTGCCGGCGCCGGCTGTGCCCGCCGCCCCCCAACGGCCGCGAAATCCGGTTACCGACATCACACCGCCAAAGAACCCGGTTACCGATGTGACGCCGCCACAACGCTAGGCTTGCGCTCAAGCGTCTTATTGATGTTCTCTCAATTTGAGCTAGGGTCTTGCATGCTCAGGAGAGTAGGTAGGATTGTATGAAAAAAGTCTATTCCGACGCGCACGCAGCGCTCGCCGGCCTAATCAAGGACGGCATGTTGATCTGTGCAGGAGGTTTCGGCCTTTGCGGTATCCCCGAAACGCTGATCATTGCGATCCGCGATTCCGGTGTGAAGAATCTCACGATCGTGTCGAACAATGCCGGAATCGACGGCGCAGGTCTGGGCCTGCTGCTGGAGACGAGGCAGGTTAAGAAGATGATCTCGTCTTATGTCGGCGAAAACAAATTGTTCGCCCAGCAATTCCTTGCCGGCCAGCTGGAGATTGAGTTCAATCCGCAGGGCACGCTCGCCGAGCGCATCCGCGCGGGCGGCGCTGGCATCCCCGCCTTCTTCACGCGCACCGGCGCCGGGACCGAGATCGCCAAGGGCAAGGAAGAGCGCAACTTCGACGGCGAGCGCTACATCATGGAGCGCGGTATCGTCGCCGACCTGTCAATCGTGCACGCATGGATGGGCGATACCGAAGGCAACCTTGTCTACCGAAAGACCGCGCGCAATTTCAATCCGATGATGGCGACCGCGGGCAAGGTGACCGTTGCTGAGGTCGAACACCTGGTGCAGCCCGGCCATATCAATCCCGACCACATCATCACACCGGGCGTTTACGTCACACGCATCATCCACGTACCGAACGCGGTGAAGCACATCGAGCAGCGCACCGTGCGCAAGCGCGTTGCGCCGGCTGGAACCGGAGAGGAGGTCTGAGATGGCCTGGACCCGCGAGCAGATGGCGGAGCGCGCCGCGAAGGAATTGCGCGACGGCTTTTACGTCAATCTCGGCATCGGCATCCCGACGCTGGTGTCGAATTACATCCCGGATGGCATGACCGTGCAGCTGCAGAGCGAGAACGGCATGCTCGGCTTCGGCCCGTTTCCCTACGAGGGCGAAGAGGACCCGGATCTGATCAATGCCGGCAAGCAGACCGTCACCGAGATACCGACCACTAGCTACTTCTCCTCTGCAGACTCGTTCGCCATGATCCGCGGCGGTCATATCGACATTGCCATCCTCGGCGCGATGCAGGTGGCGGAGAACGGCGACCTCGCCAACTGGATGATCCCTGGCAAGATGGTGAAGGGCATGGGCGGCGCCATGGACTTGGTCGCGGGCGTTAAGAAAGTCGTAGTGGTGATGGAGCACACGGCCAAGGATGCGCCGAAGCTCTTGCACAAGTGCGACCTGCCGCTCACTGGTGCAGGCGTGGTGGACATGGTGATCACTGATCTCGGCGTCTTCAACGTCGACCGCAAGGGCGGGACCGGCATGACGCTCACCGAGCTCGCACCCGGCGTCACTGCGGACGAGATCATCAAAAAGACTGAGGCCAAGTTCACGGTCGATCCGAAGCTTAAGCATTAACGCGGCCTCACGGCCGGAGCGCATATGGAAGTTAAGGGGCAGCCTTACTCTATGCGCGAGGAACCCCCATGCTAACCGCAACCGAGCGCGCCAAGGCCGCCGACATCCTGATTACTGCGCAAAAAGAGCGCAAACAGGCCGTGCAGTTGCACGTCACGTTCCCGAACATAACCATCGAAGATTCGTACGCGATATCAACCGAAGTCGCGCAGCGCAAGATCAAGGCCGGCGCCAAGCTGATCGGCCACAAGGTTGGCCTCACCTCCAAGGCGATGCAGCGCTCCTCGATGATCGATGAGCCCGACTACGGCTACATCCTCGACGACCAGATGCTCTCCGATGGCGCCAAGGTGAAGCACGCTGATTATTGCAAGCCGCGCGTTGAGGTCGAGCTAGCCTTCATCATGGGCAAGCGCTTGCAGGGTCCGGGCGTCGGCCTGACCGAAGTGCTGCGCGCCACCGAATACGTGGTACCGGCGATCGAGATCGTCGACGCGCGCATTCAGGACCCGCGCAAGATCGTCGACACCGTGGCCGATAACGGCGCTGCCGCCGGGATCGCCATCGGGGGCAGGCCTGTTGGCCCGATGGATATCGACCTGCGCTGGGTTGGTGGCATCATGTACCGCAACTCGGAGATCGAGGAGACGGGTCTCGCCGCGGGCGTACTCGGCCATCCAGCGCTAGGCGTCGCCTGGCTCGCCAATAAGATTGGCCCGCACGGGCACTCACTCGAGCCCGGGCACATAGTGCTTGCCGGTTCGTTCACCCGCGTTGTCTTCGCGCAAAAGGGCGACACGCTGCATGCCGACTTCGGCCAGCTTGGGGGCATCGCGATCCAGTTCATCTAACTGTCGTCCGCCCGAAAGCGGGGACCCAGTAATCGCGACGGTCTCAATTTGAGTCGAAGCGCCGGTGTGTACTAGATCGTCTGCGTTCGCGGACGATGACTACGGAGCGAAGTGTGAGCACCGAATTTCAAAGTAACGTCTTCAAGCGCGCGCTCGCCGCCGGCAAATTGCAGATCGGCTTGTGGTCGAGCCTGTGCAGCAACATAGCGGCTGAAATCATTTCCGATTCGGGGTTCGACTGGATCCTGCTCGACACTGAACATTCGCCCAACGAAATCCCCGACCTGGTAACACAATTGCAGGCGATCCAACGGGGCAGCGCGACGCCGATTATAAGGCCCGCTTGGAACGACGCGGTCCTCGCCAAGCGCTGCCTCGACATAGGCGCGCAGACCTTGCTTTTCCCTTATGTGCAGAACGCCGCAGAGGCAAAGCGCGCGGTCGCCTCGACGCGTTATCCGCCGCACGGCATCCGCGGCGTATCGGTGGCGGCGCGCGCATCTCGCTATGGTCGCGTGCCCGGCTATCTGACCAAGGCTAACGATGAAATCTGCGTGCTGGTGCAGGTGGAGACGCGCATGGCGCTGAGCGAGCTTGAGCAGATCGCCAAGGTTCCCGGTATCGACGGTGTCTTTATCGGGCCGTCAGATCTTGCCGCGTCGCTCGGCCATCTCGGTAATCCACAGGCCACGGACGTGCAGACCGCGATCAAGGACGCGGTGACGCGCCTCAAGGCGCTCGGCAAACCGGCGGGCATACTCACCGGCAACGAGGAAGAGGCACGCCGTTACATCGACTGGGGCTACTTGTTCGTCGCGGTGGGCGCCGACGTAGGGCTGCTTGCGCGCAATGCCGACGCGCTGGCTAAGAAGTTCAAGGGTTAAACGCCTTCGGCCGATGCGATTGACTTATATCAAGGCATAATAGCACCCCACCTCCACAGTCCATCCTTGTGGTTGAAAGGAGCAATTATGGCGGCAGAACCCATTCACGACATTGCGCATCTCGGCAGTGTGGAATTGTTTACCCCTAAGCCCGAGAAAAGCCTCTGGTACTTCCGCGACCTGCTCGGCATGGAGCCGGTGCACCAAGCAGGCAATTCGGTCTATCTGCGCGGTTACGGCGATTACGCCATCTCGACGCTGAAGCTGACCACTGCTTCCACAAACGGCGTCGGCTATGTCTCGTGGCGCGCAGCAAGCCCGCAGGCGCTGGAACGGCGCGCCAAGGCGATCGCAGATGCGGGCCTCGGCATCGGCTGGACCAATGGCGATTTCGGACGCGGGCGCTCCTATCGTTTTCGTGATCCCGATGGCCACGTGATGGAAATCTATTACGAAGAGCACAAATTCATGGCGCCGCCAGAGCTGCATTCCAATCTAAAGAATCTACCGCAGAAATATACCGGTCGTGGCGTCGGTGTGCGTCGGATCGATCATCTAGCGCTGCTTGCCAAGGACGTCGAGGCCAACCGCAAGTTCGCCACCGATCTCCTTGGCTTCCAGCTGCGCGAGCAGGTCCGTTACGACAAGGGCAAGATCGAGATCGGCTCCTGGATGAGTCCGACTGCCATTCATCATCAGCTCGCCTATGTTGTCGATGTGAAGGGCGCGCACGGGCGCCTGCACCACTTCTCGCTGTGGGTCGATAACCGCGACGACGTGCTGCGCGCAGCCGACATCCTCACCGAGAACGGCATCTTCCTAGAAGCCGGCCCCTCCAAGCACAATAATTCGCAGGGCTTCTATCTCTACACTTACGAGCCCGGCGGCAACCGCGTCGAGATTTATTCCGGCAGTTTCCTTGCGGTGGCGCCGGACTGGGAACCCGTGACCTGGAACGAAGAGGAGCGCGGCACCGGCACCTACTGGGGCGCGGCGCTGCCTGAAAGCTTCATCCAGTACGCTACGCCTGACGTGAAAGCCGGTGAGGCCGTCAAGGCGCCGGAATTTCCCGTATTCTTCTGAGGATCCACAAATGCAACTACCACCCCGGATCGATACCGAGGCCGTACGCGAAAGCATCGGCGTTTACGCGGACCGCACCGCATCGATCGAAGAGCGAAAAGCCATTTACCAAGACTTGCTCGGCTTCGTGCCGCCACGCATCGAGGCGCGCATCGCAGTAACCGGTGCGCTCGATCCCAAGCTGCTCGAGTTGCAGGAAAAGTTGCGCGGGCATGCGATGTACCCGAAGTGCTTCGATGTAAAGACCGCGCAACTGATGCTGTTCGGCATGCTGCTGATGGACATGAGTGACGCTGCGCAATTGCACGGCATCGCCGCCCGCCGTGCTGGGGCGACCTGGGAGGAAATGCAGGCGGTGGTCAGCTTGTGCTTCCTGTTCCGAGGCCTTCCGGCGGCCAACCGCGGGGCGGAAATCCTCGCCAGGCTCGCCAAACGTGAGGCGGAGGCCAAGGCACCCGCTGCCTAATGCGCGTATCTATCTGTCCGCGACAGGCGCGGCGCTGCGGACACACCGTATTCAAAGGCTTTCCAAAAGTTGAGCAGGCGTCAGGTGCCGGGCACTTTTTCGATCGATCAGCTGGCCCAGCGGCTCGCCACAAAATTTCCGGCTGCCCTTGCCAGGCCCGCCCCGCTTCGATCAGATATCGCGCAGATGGCTACGCTTTTGCCGAACGCCGACTGGCCTATATGCTGATCTGCATCTCACGGGCCGCTAGCGGCATTACTAGACAAGGAGGATTTCGTCGCGCGTGCGCGACGTGATCTAGGCGGTGAAGGCGTGGCAGAGACTCGACGGCGAGCATCCGGTTACCGACAACGGCGACTTGCGCCGGGCCGCGTGAAAGTGGCCGCGTTGCTGCTGGCAGCAGTGGCACTGACGGTTCTTACCCAGTCAGGCGCTGCTGAAGATCTCAAGCACGGCGAGGCTTTGCTGACGCGCCATTGCGGCGCCTGCCATGCGATCGGACGCAGCGGCGACAGCCCGCAAAAGGATGCGCCGGCGTTTCGCCAGCTCGGCCAGCGCTATCCGGTTGAATCACTGGAAGAGGCGCTGGGCGAGGGGTTCATGTCCGGCCACCCCGACATGCCGGAATTCAACTTTGAAGCCGACGATGTCGGTGACATCATCGCTTATCTCAAATCCATCCAGCGCAACTAATCCCGCACCAGAGTTTTGCATGAGCAGCGCGCTGTTCTCGCCCTACAGATTGGCCGGCCTAGAGCTCGCCAACCGCATCGTGGTCTCCCCCATGTGCCAGTACTCGGCGGACGACGGCTGCGCCAACGATTGGCATCTGATGCATTACGGCATGCTGGCGAATTCGGGTGCTGCGCTCGTGGTGGTGGAAGCGACGCATGTGGAAAGGCACGGCCGCATAACGCACGGTTGCCTTGGACTTTACAACGATGCCAATGAGTCGGCGTTGGGGCGTGTTTTGACCGCGGTGCGGCGCGTCGGGTCGGCGAAGTGGGGCATCCAGTTCGCGCATTCCGGCCGCAAGGGTTCGGCGCAGCGTCCCTGGGAAGGCGGTGGGCCGCTCAAGCCCGAAGCAGACCCCTGGCCGACGATCGCGGCCTCGTCGATCCCGTTCGGTGACAACTGGCACAACCCGCGCGAAATGACGGAGGCCGACATGGCGCGGGTGCGCGAGGCTTTCGTCACCGCCGCCAAACGCGCACTCCGTATCGGCTTTGACATGGTCGAGCTGCATTTCGCGCACGGCTACCTGGCGCACGGGTTCATGTCGCCGATCTCCAACAAACGCACCGATCAGTACGGCGGCTCGCTTGAAAACCGCCTGCGTTTCCCGTTGTCGATTGCACGCGCAGTGCGTCTCGTGATGCCGGAAGATGTGCCGCTAGGTGCTCGTATCACCGGCAGCGACTGGCGCGAGGGTGGGCTTAGCCCGGACGACGCAGTAGCGATCTCCAAGAAGCTGAAGGCAGAAAACATCGATTTCATCTGCATCTCGTCAGGTGGCATCACCGCTGACACGCGCAATCCGGCCGAACCCGGCTACAACGTGTCAATCGCCGCGCGGGTTAAGAATGAGGCGGGACTGCCGACGCGGACGGTCGGGCTCATCGCCAAGCCCGAGCACGCCGAATCGATCGTGGCGCAAGGCCGGGTGGACCTGGTGTCGATGGCGCGCTGTTTCCTCGACGATCCGCACTGGGGTTGGCACGCGGCCAAAGCCCTTGGCGGCGAGGTGGCACGGCCGCCGCAATATCAGCGCGCCGGGCCCAAGCTGTGGGCGCCGGCGGCAGCGAAGGCGTAGCGGCTGGACGATCTCCCATTCGCCGTTCTGTTGGCCGCACTTTGTTGTCCTGGGTAGAACGCGCTGATCAAGATCGAGCCGCTCTCGTGGATGACCTTGATCTCGCTCGCCTCGGCCGCTCGGCCTGTGCTGATCCGGCTCGAGTAGCTAGAGCGAAATTTCCGGAAACAACGTTTGGCAGCGGGCGAGATCCACTTCGGTATCGACGTCCCAGAGCGTTGGGAGTTCGATGCACGTCAGGCCGAGCATGGCGACGCGTGCGCGCGTTTCGGACAGCACCGTGTCGCTGCCCCAGGCGATGTCGGAAAACAGCTGCGGATGCGGCGCATGCACCCCGATCAATACATAGCCGCCGTCCTCGGCCGGGCTCAGCACCACATCCGTCTCCTGCAAGGCCGTCGCCGCGGTGCGCAAGGTTTCCGTGTTCAGCGCGGGGCAGTCGGTACCGATCACCAGAATGGCGCCGCCGCCTGCCGCCATCGCAGCGCGCATGCGCGCACCGAGATCGCCAAGCGGCTGCCGCCTCAGCGTCACCGCATGACGCGTGACCAACTCGCGGAAAGCGGGATGACTTAAGTCGGGAGCACACCAGACCGTCGTCGGTCCGAGGTTTGCGGCGCACGCGGTAGCGACAGTGCGTTCGGTCATGCGGTTCTGCAGGACAGCGGCCGCGTGCGCGCCGATCGACGGGATCAGTCGGGTCTTGCTCAGGCCAGGGATCGGCGCCTTCGCCAGGATGGCGATGGCGACCCTAGGGCTCGGCCGCATGGCCGTAAGATTGCGCGAGCTTCGCCGGATCAGCGCCGAGGAAGTACGACAGGCGCAGCCGCCACATCAGCAGCAAAGTGCGCAGCGTCCCGTGTCCGCGCCAGCGCCGCGCCGAGGTTGTCACACGCGCACGTAAGGAGAGCGGACGGCCGATACGCTTGAGGCGCGCCGATAGCGCCACGTCCTCCATCAGCGCAATGGGTGGGAAGCCTCCGGCCGCTGCGAAGGTGGTGCGTGTCACGAAGATGGCCTGGTCGCCGGTAGCGATGCCAGTCAAGCGCGAGCGCAAATTCATCATCGCGGCGACAAAGCGCATGAGCCCGCCGCTGTCGAAGCGCACATCGAAACGCCCCCAAACACGGCTCGAACACGCCAGCCCGTCGATCACCATGCGGTCGGCGTCATCCGGCAGCCGCGTGTCGGCATGCAAGAACAACAAGATATTACCGTGCGCAGCGGCAGCCCCGGCGTTCATTTGCACGGCGCGTCCACGCGGTGTGGATACAACTTGGTCAACGAAAGGGCAGGAAAGGCCCGCGGTACCGTCGCGGCTGCCACCATCGACCACGATAACCTCTACGCCGCGTGTACGATAAGTCGACAGCGCCTGAAGCGCTGACTCGATCCCGGCAGCCTCATCGAGTACGGGTATGACAATGGAGAGTTTCATGCCGCCGCCTCTTGCAAGGCGCCGCGGCAGCTCGAGCCCTGTCCAGCGGTACAACCGAAACAATGGCCGGCAGTGCGGATCGTGTTGCCCTGCAGATCTTCCGCGAGCAGGTCGGACAAGTGCACGCGCTCGCGCGCTCCGCGCTTCAGCGGCAGATCGAGCATCTGGTTGAAATCGCAATCGTAGACGAATCCACGCCAATCGACCGAGATCAGATTGCGGCACATCACGTTGTCGAGGTTGGCGTCCAGATGGGAATGCTGCAGCAGCCGCAGGTAGCCGTCGAATTCGCCGCGCGTAATTAGCATCGAGCCGAAACGCTGGATTGGCATGTTGGCGAGCACAAACAGTCTGTTGAACACGATGCCATAGCGATCACCGAGGACGCGCCTGTAATCAGCCTCGAGCGAAACCTGCGGTGGCGGCAGCGACGGCCCTTGCGGGTTGTACACGAGGTTCAGGACAAGTCCCAGATCGTGGCCAAAACCGAGCGCGTTGAGTTTGCGCAAGCCCCGGATCGACCCGTCGAACACGCCCTTGCCGCGCTGGTTGTCAACGTTGTCCTGCAGATAGCATGGCATCGAGGCCATCACTTCGACGCGATTGGCGGCTAGGAATTCGGCCAGGTCTTCCTGGCCCGGCTGCTCCAAGATAGTGAGATTGCAGCGATCCATCACCTTGACGCCGAGCGAGCGCGCTTGCGTCACAAGACGGCGGAAATTCACGTTCAGCTCGGGCGCTCCGCCGGTGACGTCGAGCGTGGCGACCTTCCGGCGCCGGATAAAGTCAAGCACGATGTCGATAACCTCGGCCGGCATCTCTTCGTCGCGGTTCGGCCCGGCGTTGACGTGGCAGTGAAGGCAGGACTGGTTGCAGCGATAGCCGAGATTGACCTGTAGCGTGTCGAGCCTGCCGCGCCGGAGGGGCGGGAAGGCAACCTGTTCAAGCAACGGCCGCATGTTACGCATGGCGGAAATTTGCCACGAGCCGTGCGACCTCGTCACGCCATATCAGACCGCACTGGACAAATCGCTGTCACGAAAATTCAGCGCGCGAGCGCGGTGGCGACCGGCGGTTCGACGCCGATGCGGCCGAAACCGGGTAGCTTGACGCCCGGATGGCGCAGGTCGAGCCCGGCGACTAGCCCGAGCAGATCGAGCTCGATGCCCTCGATCCAGCCGAGCTTGATTGAGGCGTAGCCGCCCAGGTTCAATTCGACCCCGGTGCCGCTATCAGTCCAACCAGCATAAAAGCCGTCGCGGAAATCGCGGCCGACAGCGTTAGGCGGCAGCGCGACACCAAGTTCCGGCATGTTGCGCAAGATTGCGGCAGTGAAGCTGTTGCTGTTTGGCCCTGGCCAGATGCGGTAGTCGCCGGCGTGGTTGTAGCGGTAGGCATTCGCCGTCTGCTCGATGCGCGGAATCAGCTTTTCGGCGTCAACACCGGAAACATCCGCGATCATCGTCGGCTTGTTGCCATACCAGAGGCCATCCGCCGCCCAACCGTTGGTGCGCACAGGATTGCCCCAGCCGACCACGTCGTAGCGCGTCCACTCGGTCGCCCCGGCCGACTTCAATACGACCCAGCTGTGCACCGCGAAGATGCCCTTCCAGGCGCCAGCCTTGCCGGTGAACAAGATGAAGCGCGCCGGCTTGTAGTTGGCCGCGGCTGGCAACAGGCCGGTGCTCGACCAATCGGCGTCGCGCCAGGAGCGTGGTTCATTGCTGACGGCGTAAAGCGCGGCGCGTGTGATCAGTGGAAGGAAAAATAATGCAAAGACCAGCAGCATCGTGAGGTTTTGGGGGGAAGGGCGGGGGGGCGCCATGGCTTTGTCAGCTATGCAGGCTTTCAGGCCTAAACGTGGCAGCTCGGTTTAGCCGATTGGTTGTCGGCGATGAGCGCAGCGCACTGCCTCGGGCAGGTTAACGCCGTGCTGCCGCCGCGAGAGCCGTCATCACGCGGCCGGCGCCACGGGCGAGATCGCCGAGTGAAGGGCGGCGGCGCGCGCCAAATCGGACAGGCGGTATATGAATGAAGGCAGCGAGCTTTGGGCCCTTCGCTGTCGCGACGATTTCAGTCGCCCGCCAGCACAGGTAATTGCACAGATAGCCGCCGGCGTCGTGCGACAGCGTGGCGGGAACGTGTGCCGCGCGCAGCGCGGCGAGCAGCGCGCGCGTCGGCGCCGGCATGGCCCGTGTCGCCGGGCCACCGGGCGCAATGGTGTGCCGTTGCGACAACTTGCCCGGCAGTAACGCCACCACGTTGCGCGCCAGCGCCTCGACGCGCACGAGCCGTGTTCGCGTCGCCAGGCCGAACATCAACATGACGTCCGGTTTGTGCCGCGCAATGAGCTTCGGCAGTTCGCTGTCGACCGCGTCGTAGCTTGTCTCGAACACGTGCGCCGTGATCTTAACGCAAGGCAAACGCACGGTGCGCGCGAGCTTGCGCACCAGCGGTCCCGTCGGGTTGACCGGCACGCCGGGGAAGCGTCCGAAGCCGGTGACGAGGATGGTGACAGCCATCTAGACACCGAGCAGCTGCGCGATTTCTTCCACCGCCAGCGTCGGGGACAGCTTACCAGCGGCAACCTGAGCTTCCGCCTGCCGAACCTTGCCGCGCACAGCCGGATCGCTGCGGAGCCGCGCGGTGAGGCGCTCCTCCAGCATGCTCCACATCCATTTCACCTGCTGCTCACGACGGCGCGCGGCAAGCTCGCCCGACTCGATCATCAGTCTCTTGTGCTCCATCACCTGGCTCCACAACCCGCTGATGCCGTTGCCGGTGAGCGCTGAATAGGTGATTACGGGAGGCGACCAGGTCTTTGACTGCGGCTGCAGGATGTTGAGCGCGGCACGATATTCTGCCGCCGCCACCTTGGCGCGCGCAATGTTGTCGCCATCCGCCTTGTTCACCGCCACCATGTCGGCGAGCTCGACGATGCCTTTCTTGAGGCCCTGCAGCTCGTCACCGGCACCGGGCAGCATCAGCACCAAGAAGAAATCGGTCATGTCGGCGACCGCGGTCTCCGACTGGCCAATGCCGACAGTCTCAACCATGACCACCTCGTAACCGGCGGCCTCGCACAAGAGCATCGTCTCGCGCGTCTTGGCGGCAACGCCACCGAGCGTTCCGGAGGAGGGCGAGGGCCTGATGAACGCATGCGGATCGCTGCCAAGGCGCCCCATGCGGGTCTTGTCGCCGAGGATCGAGCCGCCGGTGCGCGTCGAGGACGGGTCAACCGCCAGCACGGCGACCTTGCGGCCTTGACTGGTGAGATAAGTGCCGAGCGCGTCGATTGTGCTCGACTTGCCCGCGCCAGGCGCGCCAGTGATGCCAAGCCGCACCGCCTTGCCGGTGAGCGGCAGCAGTTCCTGCACGAGATGATGTGCGGCGCTGCGGTGGTCGGCGCGCTTGCTCTCGATCAGCGTGATGGCACGCGCCAAAGTTGCACGGTCGCCACCGCAGATGCCGCGCGCGAGGTCGGAAGGCTTATGCGTGCGCGCGGCCATCGCTATCAGCGCTGCAGTCCCGGAGGGTGCTTCCGCCGCTTGCCCGGCGGTTTGCCGTATCGGACAAGCGGATCGCCGGGCTGCCTTCATCCTTTTGTTGCGCGGTGGTGGCGAGCGTGTAGGCGAATAGGTGCTCAGTCGGCTCGATGCGGCAGCTGGAGCGCTCGACGTACTTGCAATAGGCGGCACGGGTTGCCTCGTTAGCGTCCGCGTCGTCGACCGCGACCACCAGGTAGACACCTTTGGCGAACTTGCGCAGCAGCGAATGTTCGGTTTTCTGCACCGTTTGGACGATGTAGTCGTTGGCCGGATGCACTGAGAAGACGTGGACATCACCACCGGTATGGGCATTAAGCTCTCGGTTCCAGGTGTAGTCGGCGCGCTCCGGCTCGGTGGCGTAGCCCTTGCGCGAGGCATAAAGCTGCACCTTCGGCTCGGGACCCCGGACCGGCCGGGATTCGGCCAGGATCGGATCTGAGGAATCGATGGGGCCTGTGACCGGGATGGCGAACAGCGCGGCGAGCGCCGCGTGCAAGAGGAATGGCTTCACTCCGCGGCCTCTTTACCGTGTCCCAGCCGTTTGTTGAGCGTCGAGAGCAGTGATTCGGCGGCTTCCGCAATCACTGTGCCAGGCGGGAATATCGCTTCAGCGCCGGCTTTCTTCAGCGCGTCGTAGTCCTGCGGCGGTACCACGCCGCCGACCACGATCATGATGTCGTCGCGTCCTTGGCGTACGAGCTCTGCTTTCAATTCCGGCACCAGCGTCAGATGCGCAGCGGCTAGTGACGAGACGCCGAGAATGTGCACGTCATTCTCCACCGCCTGGCGTGCGGCCTCGGCGGGGGTCGCGAACAGCGGCCCGATATCGACGTCGAAACCGAGGTCAGCGAAGGCCGACGCGATCACCTTCTGCCCGCGGTCGTGGCCGTCCTGCCCGATCTTGGCAACAAGCAGGCGCGGGCGGCGTCCTTCCGCCGTCTCAAAGCCTTCGACCAGCTTGCGCACCCGTTCGACGGCGCCGATCATGCCGACCTCCCGCTTGTAGACGCCGGTGATTGCTTTGATCTCGGCGCGGTGACGTCCGTACACCTTCTCCAACGCCGAGGAAATCTCCCCGACGGTCGCCTTGGCTCGCGCGGCATCAATGGCCAGGGCCAATAGATTACCATTGCCGCGGTCGGCGGCGCGGGTAAGCGCATCGAGCGCCTCCTGCAAGGTGGTCGGATTACGCTCGGCCTTTAGTTGCTTGAGCTTCTCGAGCTGTCTTTGCCGCACGGCGGAATTGTCGACTTTGAGTACGTCGATCGGCGCCTCGTCGACCGGCTGGTATTTGTTGACGCCGATGATCGACTGTGTGCCGAAGTCGATGCGCGCCTGGGTCTTGGCGGCGGCTTCCTCGATGCGCAGCTTCGGGATGCCGGCCTCGATTGCCTTGGCCATGCCGCCGAGGCCTTCGACTTCTTTGATATGGGCCCAGGCCTTCTTTGCCAGTTCGTAGGTGAGCCGCTCGACGTAATGGGAGCCGCCCCAAGGATCGACGATGCGCGTGGCACCTCCTTCCTGCTGCAGCACGATCTGGGTATTGCGAGCGATGCGGGCGGAAAAATCGGTTGGCAGCGCTAAGGCCTCGTCGAGCGCATTAGTGTGCAGCGACTGGGTCTGGCCTTGCGTCGCCGCCATCGCCTCGATCATAGTGCGCGCGACGTTATTGAACACGTCCTGCGCGGCGAGCGACCAGCCTGAGGTCTGGCAATGCGTTCGCAGCGACAGCGAACGGGGATCCTCCGGTTTCAATGGCTTCACCATTTTCGCCCACAGCATACGGGCTGCGCGTAGCTTGGCGATCTCCATGAAATAGTTCATGCCGATCGCCCAGAAGAACGAGATGCGCGGCGCAAACTGATCGATGGTCAGCCCGGCCTTGATGCCGGCACGTACATATTCGACGCCATCGGCGAGCGTATAGGCGAGCTCAAGGTCCTGCGTCGCTCCGGCCTCCTGCATGTGATAGCCGGACACCGAAATCGAATTGAACTTCGGCATCTCGGCTGAGGTGTAGGCGAAGATGTCAGAAATGATGCGCAACGACGGTTCGGGCGGATAGATGTAGGTGTTGCGCACCATGAATTCCTTGAGGATGTCGTTCTGGATCGTGCCCGACAATTTGTTGTGCGGCACGCCCTGTTCCTCCGCGGCGACGACGTAGAGCGCCATCACCGGCAGCACTGCGCCGTTCATGGTCATTGACACGCTCATCTGGTCGAGCGGGATGCCCAAGAACAGCGTGCGCATGTCGTAGATCGAGTCGATCGCCACCCCCGCCATACCGACGTCACCGGCAACACGCGGGTGATCTGAGTCGTAACCGCGATGGGTAGCGAGATCAAAGGCAATGGAGAGGCCCTTCTGCCCGGCGGCGAGGTTGCGCCGGTAGAAAGCGTTCGAATCTTCCGCGGTGGAAAAGCCGGCATATTGCCGGATGGTCCAGGGCTGCGCCGCGTACATAGCCGGGTAGGGGCCGCGTAAGAACGGTGGCTTGCCGGGATAGGTGTCGAGGAAGTCGAGCCCGGCAAGATCGTCTTCGCCATAGCTCGGCTTCACCGTGATACCTTCGGGCGTGGTCCAGGCTGGCATGCTTTTCTTAACGGGGGCCACCGGCGCGTCCGCGAAATCGACGTTGGCAAAATTCGGGATCTGACTCATTTCACACCCAGATTATCATGGGCGGCCCGCAAGGTCGAAAGCACGTCGCAGCCCACGTGAATGAAAGTTTTCACGCCGGCCTGCCGCCAAGCTTCCTTGTGCTCGCCGGGCCTGCCGGCAAGATGGACAAACGCGCCCGCGGCGGCGAGTTCCTTGGCGGCGTTGGCGGCTTCACGCTCATACACCTTGTCCGACGAGCAAATGCACGCGAGCTTGGCGCCGGACGCCCTGAAGGCCTCCAGCATGGCGGCGCCGTCCTTGAAGCCGTCGTTCCCGAGGGCCTCGATGCCGCCGGCCTCGTAGAAGTTCTTCGCGAAGGTCGCGCGGGCGGTAAACTCGGACAGCTTGCCGAGATTGGCGAGAAACACCCTCGGCCGCGTGCCGGTCTGCTTTAGCATGCGGTCGGAAGCGTCTCGCAGCGCCTCGAACGGCTCTGCCAGGCGAATGCGCGGCAGCGGCTCGCACGTCACGCCAGCGCTGGCTTGCTTCGGTACCGTAACCTGAACGACGTCGAGCACTGGGGCGGCCACTTCGTGGAGATTGGGGAAATCGCTCGAGCCGGTGAGGGCATCCTTGCGCAGTGCGGCGGCCTTCTGCCGGTCGGTGCGCACGGTAGCAACCTTCTGCTGCACCAAGCCGGCTTCAAGCGCTTTCCAAACGCCGCCCGCTTTCTCGATCTCTTGGAATTTTGCCCAGGCCGCGGCGCAAAGCTTGGCGGTAAGATCTTCGATGGCGCCGGAGCCGGCCGCGGGATCGGCCACCTTCGCCAGATTCGATTCCTCGAGCAGGATGAGTTGCGTGTTACGTGCGTTCCGCCGCGCGAAAGCGTCGGGGAGGCCGAGCGCGGCGGTGTACGGCAATACGGTGATGCTGTCGGCGCCGCCGACGCCAGCTGCGGTGACAGCGATGGTCGTGCGCAGCATGTTCACGTAAGGGTCGCGCCTGGTCATCATGCGCCACGCGGTTTCGGCCGCGACGTAAGCCGCCTTCGGCGTCAGCCCGCACGCCTCCTCGACACGCGCCCACAGTTTGCGCAGCGCACGGAATTTGGCGATGGTACGGAACTCGTCGGCGTCAGCCACGAGCCGGAAGTACAGCATGCCGCGGGCGACCTCGAGGGCGATCATATTCGCCGACAGCGCACGCAGATATTCCACAGCGCTGGCTATGGCGAAAGCGAGCTCCTGCGCCTCCGAGCCGCCGGCATTGTGGACGACACGCCCGTCGGCAACCGCGAAGGGGCCGCGGAAGCCTTGCTTGGTTAGATCAGCGAGCTGTTCGGCGAAGCCGTGCGCCAGCACGCCCCAGGGCTGCGGGCTCACGCCCGCGGCGGCGAAGCCGCCGATGGGATTGATACTGCCGCGCATATCAATCGATGCCGGCGCGAGCTTGCGCGCTTTCACCAGCGCAACAAAATGCTGCACAGTATTGCGGGTCGCCGGGCTAAGGTTGAAATCAATGGTGATGCCGGCATCGAGATGAACGCCATTGAGAACGCGTGCGAGCGTCTGTGGCGAGCCGTCGAGTCCGTAGCCGTTGGCGTTGATCGAGCCAGCCATCACCAGCGTGAGCCCGGTCGCACCATTCTCCAAGTCCAGCAGGGCCTGGGCATTGGCGGCTGCCGGGTCGGGATGATCCACCCGCTGCATCAGCGTCCAAGCCGCGCCTGGAACGCGTCCGACAACGGGTGTTGCTCCCACCGCGCGCGAATAGAGCGGCTCGATCCGCAGACCGTCATAGTTCTGGCTGACAAGCCGCTTTTCGAACGAGGCGCCTTTCAGCGCCGCCTCAACCAGCTTGCGCCATTCGGCCTCGCTGGTGGCGGGAAATTCGGAGGCCAGGGGGAGTTCGATCGTCATCGACGCAAAATGCCACTGTCAGAGGCGGGCGGTCATTGAGCTATAGCAAATTACGTGCCCCGCGCGGCCAGCCGCTCGATGCCAGCGCTGTCAACGCTCGCCGCGGCTTCGCGCACGGTCTTGCCGCCGATAACCAGATCGGGCGCGATTTCGGCGAGCGGCAACAGCACGAAGGCACGTTCGAACAAGCGCGGGTGCGGCACGGTTAGGCCGAGTTCGTGCACGACCAAGTTTTCGTAGGCGATTATATCAATATCCGCTGTACGCGGACCCCAGCGCTTCTCGTGCGCGCGGTCGCGCCCAAGCTGAAGCTCGATCGCCTGCGCGCGCGCGAGCAGATCGCGTGGTGACAGTGTGGTCTCGACCGCGATGCAGAGGTTGATGAACGGCGGCTGATATTTGAACCCCCAGGGCGGAGTGCGGTAGTCGGACGAGCGGGCGCACAGACGGATGTCCTTGCCGTTGCACAGCGCTTTCACGGCGCGGTCGAGGGTGCTTCGGCTGTCGCCGACATTACCGCCGAGTGCGAGCCAGGCTTGGGTCATCGCCGCGCGCGTACCAGCGTGACGCCGACGTCGCTGAACGTCGCCGCGATGGGAGCGTGCGGCTTGTGGATCGTAATCTTGATCTGCCGCACGTGCAGGAACGTGGAAAGCACTGCGTCGGCCACCTGGCCGGCGGCGGCCTCAATCAGGCGGAAGCGGCGTTCGCAGAACGCCTTGCTTGTGCAGTCGACAACCTTGTCATAGGAGACCGTGTCGACGACTTTGTCCGAACGCACGGCATTAGAGAGATCGATTTCGAGTTCGAGATCAATGGTGAAGGTCTGCCCGACCTTGGCTTCGTGTGGCATTACGCCGTGGTAGGCGTGCAATGCGAGCCCCTTGATGAAGATGCGGTCACTCATCGCGCACCTTTTAGCGCGGCGGCGACGCGCAACGCCTGCACGGTTTCCGCGACATCGTGCACGCGCACAATCGCCGCGCCATTAGCGACCGCCTCGAGATGACTGGCAATTGAGCCGCCGAGCCGCTCATCCGGCGGCGACGGCGTGATTGAGTTAATGAAGTGCTTGCGCGAGGCGCCGACGAGGAGCGGTAAGTCGAACCGTTTGAACTCGGCAAGCCGCGCAATGCAGGCGATGCTCTGCTCCGGTGTCTTGCCGAAGCCGATGCCCGGGTCGAGCACTCTGCAACCGCGCGCGATGCCAGCGTGCGTCGCGATTTCCAGCGAGCGCGCGAAGAAGGCGCTCACCTCCTCAATGATGTCGACCGAGATGTCGGGCTTATAGCGATTGTGCATGATCACGACCGGTACATCGGCTTTTGAGACGACATCGGCCATGGCCGGGTCGCGCTGCAGGCCCCAAACGTCGTTGACCATAGTGACGCCCCGGTCAAGCGCCCAGGCGGCGACGCTTGATTTCATGGTGTCGATTGAAACCGGCCGGCCGAGCTTGATCACCGCGGGCAGCACTACCGCAAGGCGCGCCATTTCCTCCTCTGCCAGCACCGGCGTGGCGCCACCATAGGGCCGAGTCGACTCCGCGCCGATGTCGATGATGTCGGCGCCCTGCCTCACCATTTCCTCGGCTTGGGCGATAGCGTTACCCGGATCGACAAAGCGGCCGCCGTCGGAAAAGGAATCCGGCGTGCAATTGAGGATGCCCATCACGAGCGGACGCCCGAGGTCCAGCAGACCCGCAAGCCACGAGGGTGGGGTATCGGCGATCAATGTCTGGCCGGTCGGATCGCCATATACGCTCATGGCTTCGCTTTGCGCGGCCGACGCTAGACTGTCAAGCAGGGCTGTCAGCCTTGCAGCGACTAGAACGAGAAAGCTATTTGTAGGTAATTTTGAGCTGCAATTTCTTGGCGCTCTCGATCCAATTGCTGACCACCTTTTCGGACGGCAACAAATTGACCATTTTGCGTCTCTTGTTGGCTTCCGCCATCGCCTCGGCGAGGTTGGCAGGGTTGCGGTACTTGAGCTCCTTCACGGTATCGACGCCGGCAGCCTGCAGGAGCTCGGCGTATTCCTTGCGCACGCCCTTGATGCGCATGCGGTCGGCGACGTTGGCCCAGCACAGCAGTTGCTTTTCGTCGAAACCGGTCTTGATCGCGAGCATTTTGCGCCCGCGCACGGTGCGCGCCGCCTCCAGCAGTCGTTCGGTTGACCGGATCCCCACCGTCCTGAGGATATTGGCAGCTTCGCCGTCGATACCCTCGATATCGGTGATGGGATAGGACATCGGGAATGACCTTTTCTTACCTACTTATGTCGACGACGCAGTACCGAACGTTCAAACAAACTGACTGAGGCCCGGGATCGCGCCGACGATCTCACCGATCGCTTCCTCGCCGACTTTCTCGCGGGAAAAGGCGATGACTTCTTTGGTGACGCTCTGCACCTGGCCCATACTCAGCCCCGCCGACATCATCCGCGTGCCCGCACCCATGATGCCGCCCATGCTGAACATGCCGCCGCCGGAGCCGCTGGCCTGTTCAGCCTGTAATAGCGCCTGGGCGCCGGGCATTTTGTCGATGAGGGTCTGGACCTTATCCGGCGGGCCTTCCTTGCTCAGGAAGTCTAGAATGATGCCGACAGCTTTTTCTGCTGTTGCTCGATCGACGCCGACATTGGCGACGAGGCGCGCAATCAATTCGTCCATGACGCCCTCAACCCCACAAGACTCCCGCACTAGCGGCGGGTTGTCGCTATAATGCACATCGATTACGAGAAATGACAAGCGTGTTGCGTTGTCACATGCGTGAAACCATCAATGCGATCACGCACCGTTACGGTCAACTGTCAAGCGAAATGTGATGCGACGCGCGTGACGCAAGTCGGTCGCAACTTGTGGCGTTGCGCGGCGGGGGCAAAAAAATTTGGTGATCTTTGTGCGCACATGAGAGTTGTGGCAGAAGACGCGCGGGCCGATTGTCTTTTTTTGGATTGCTCAGAGAAAATCTCCAAAAATCGCATTGGCGCAGCCGAGTCTCGCACTTCATCTTGCAATTCCGCGCAAATTTCGAATGTTTTGGACATGGGAGGTCGCTTTTCAGATTCTGAAAGCATTGCTAGCGTGCAAATTCTGCCCAAGGGAGCCCCGCCATGAGCACACTCGACGCGGTGTTGCGCCGCATCGACCAGGATATCGACCAAAGCGTCGACCGTTTGTTTGCGCTGTTGCGCATTGCCTCCGTTTCCACCGACCCGGCGTACAAGGAACAATGCCGGACCGCTGCCGAGCGCGTCGCCGCCGACCTGCGCAGCATCGGATTTGCCGCCGATGTGCGCCCGACTGAAGGTCATCCGGTAGTAGTCGGCAAATCCAACGGTGTTTCTGGCCCGCGCGTCCTTTTTTATGGCCATTACGACGTTCAGCCGGTTGATCCCCTCAGCCTCTGGAACACGCCGCCGTTCGAACCGCGCATCGAAACGCTGGCTGACGGGCGCAAAATCATCGTCGCGCGCGGTGCCTGCGACGACAAAGGACAGGCGATGACCTTCATTGAGGCCTGCCGGGCGTTTGAGGCCGTTACCGGCAAGCTGCCACTGCCGGTTACCACCATGATCGAGGGTGAGGAGGAGTGCGGCTCGCAACATCTGTTCAAATTCGTGCGTGACAACGCCGCCGAGTTCAAACTTGATCTGGCCTTGGTGTGCGATACCGCCATGTGGGACCAGCAGACCCCGGCCATTACCACCTCGCTGCGTGGGCTTGTCTATGAGAACGTCAAAATCACCTGCGCCGACCGCGATTTGCACTCCGGCCTCTTCGGCGGCGCGGCGCAAAACCCGCTGCGGCTCCTCGCCAAGATTCTCGGCGCCATTTGGGACGAGCAGGGCCGTATTACCATTCCCGGCTTTTATGACGCCGTGCCCGAGTTGCCACCCGACATTAGAGCCGAGTTGAAGGCGCTCGACCTCACCCCAGAGAAATTCCTTGGGCCGATCGGCCTGAAGACTTCGGCCGGCGAGAAGGATCGCATGTTGATCGAGCAGATCACCACGCGGCCGACCGCAGAGATCAACGGTATGGTCGGTGGCTATACCGGCGAAGGGGCCAAGACGGTGATCCCAGGCCAGGCCAGTGCCAAGGTTTCCTTCCGCCTGGTTGGCAATCAGGATCCGCAGAAGATCCGCGACGCCTTCCGCGCCTTCGTGCGCGCGCGGCTGCCTGCCGACTGCCAGGCCGAGTTCGGCAACTTTGGGCTGGCACCGCCCTTGCAACTCTCCTTCGACAACCCGGCGCTCAACAAGGCACGCGCGGCCCTCGCCGAGGAATGGGGACACAAGGCGGTGACGGTCGGCGCCGGCGGTTCGATCCCGATCGTCGCCGACTTCAGGACCGTGCTCGGCATGGACTCACTCTTGGTCGGCTTCGCGCTCGACGACGACCGCGTGCATTCACCGAACGAAAAGTTCGACCTTAAGTGCTACCACAAGGGCATTCGCTCCTGGGCCCGCATCCTGGCGGCGCTGGCGGAAACCTGATCACTTGAGCTGGTCTGCAACCTTGTCGATGACGCCGGTTTTAATACCCGGGCACGGAAATTTGCCGCGGATTATTTCTTCAGCTTGTAGCCGGTTTTGAACACCCACCAGACGGTAGCGAGGCAGGCGCCGAGAAAGACTAGCGTCATGGCAACGCTGATGCCGATATGCACATCGGCAATCTCGAAGAAGCTCCAGCGGAAGCCACTAATCAAATAAACCACCGGGTTGAACAGCGCGATCTTCTGCCAGAGCGACGGCAGCACGCTGGTTGAATAGAAGGTGCCGCCGAGGAAGGTAAGCGGCGTGATCACGAGGAGCGGCACGATCTGCAGTTTCTCGAAGCCCTCTGCCCAAATGCCGATGATAAAGCCGAGCAGGCTGAAGGTCACCGCGGTCAGTACCAGGAAGGCGGCCATCCAAAACGGATGCGCGATATGTAGCGGCACGAAGAGCCAGGAGGTGGCGAGGATAATTAGCCCGAGGATAATTGACTTGGTAGCCGCCGCGCCGACATAGCCGAGCACGATCTCGAAGGCTGACACCGGCGCAGACAAGACTTCGTAAATGGTACCGGTGAAACGTGGGAAGTAGATGCCGAACGAGGCGTTCATGGTACTCTGAGTCAAGAGCGTCAGCATGATGAGGCCCGGGACGATGAAGGCGCCGTAGCTCACGCCCTCGATCTGTGTGATGCGGCTGCCGATGGCGGCGCCGAACACTACGAAGTAGAGCGAGGTCGAGAGAACCGGGGACACGATGCTCTGCCAGATGGTGCGCCCGGTGCGCGCCATCTCGAAACGGTAGATCGCATGCGCCGCGCGCCAGTTCATGACTTCTCGCTCACCAAACTGACGAAGATGTCTTCGAGCGACGTCTGCTGCGTCTCGAGGTCGCGATAGCTGATGCCGGCGTGGTTGAGTTCGCTCAGTAGCGATGTGATGCCGGTGCGCTCGACCTGTGTGTCGTAGGTGAAGATGAGCTCAGTCCCGGCCGGTGACAACGTCAAGGGGAGGGCGACGACTTCCGGTGGCAGCTGATCAAGCTTCCTATGCAGATGCAGGATCAGCTGTTTCTTACCAAGCTTACGCATTAGCTCGGCCTTCTCCTCGACCAGAATGATCTCGCCTTTGTGGATCACGCCGACACGGTCGGCCATGTCCTCGGCCTCTTCGATGTAGTGTGTGGTCAGGATGATGGTGACGCCGGAAGCGCGCAGCTCGCGCACCACCTGCCACATGTCCTTGCGCAGTTCGACGTCGACGCCGGCGGTCGGCTCGTCGAGAAATAGGATCGTCGGTTCGTGGCTCAGTGCCTTGGCGATCAGCAAGCGCCGTTTCATGCCGCCGGACAACGTCATGATGCGATCGTCTTTTTTGTCCCAGAGTGAGAGCGAGCGGAGCACTCTCTCGATGTATTCGGGCTTCTTCGGCCTGTTGAACAGGCCGCGGCTGAACGAGACGGTCGCCCAGACGCTTTCGAAAGCATCGGTGTGCAGCTCCTGCGGCACCAAACCAATGAGCGAGCGCGCGGCGCGGTAATCCTTGATGATGTCATGGCCGTCGACGGTGACGGAGCCGAAGGTCGGCTTGAGGATGCCGCATATGATACCGATCAGCGTGGTCTTGCCCGCGCCGTTTGGCCCGAGCAGCGCGAAGATCTCGCCGCGACGGATGCCGAGATTGATGTTCTTGAGGGCCTGGAACCCGGAGGCGTAGTTTTTCGACAGATTGTTGACGGAAATAATTGGCTGCATGAATGAGTCGACGGAATCCGCGGAGGCCCTGAGCCGCATATAATTGAGGGCATGCAGGCGCGCCAGCCCCTCAGGCCAATGCGGTCAACGCGCCGAGATCGCCGACAATCTGTTGCGGCGGAAAATCGAAATATTCGTCGGGGAGCTTGTTCCGGTTTACCCAATACGCGCGGAATCCGGCCAATGCGCCCGCCATCACGTCCCAGCGGTTTGACGAGACGTATCTGACCTCGCTAGCTGCGCATCTAAAGTGATCGGTGACGAGCCGATAGACCTCGGGACGCGGCTTGAACATCTTCAGCGTTTCCACGGACAGCACCACATCGAGCTCGCCACCGATACCGGCGGCATCGACCGCGCCCTTGAGCATTGCGGGCGAGCCATTGGAGAGGATGCCGGTCTTGTGGCCGTTCGCCTTCAGGGCGCGTAGTGCCATGCGCGCTTCAGGGTAGGCGTCGAGCTTGAAATAGCTGTCGAGCAATTTCAGCTTGAGCGATTGCGGCACCGAAGGCACGCGCGCCAGTGCATAGTCGAGCGCCCGCTCTGTCAGCGTCCAGAAGTCTGCATAGTGGCCGGCAAGCGTTAGCGTCCAGGAATATTCAAGCTGCTTCAGACGCCAGATTTGCGACATGCGCTCGGCATCCGGTCCTGTGTGCTCGCGGTGGCGGGCGATCGCCGCGTGCACGTCGAACAAAGTGCCGTAGGCATCGAAGATGAAAATCGACATTGAGTCTCTCGCTCACTTGCCCGGTTTAAGTCCGTAGCGAGTAGTAATTATACGCCACTATTCTGGCTGCGCCGGAAATCCGCCGGCGTGGGCCGGTGAATTTCTGGAAAGTCGTACTGAAGGCGCTGCGTTTGCTGAATCCGAGGCGGCGACGTCACTCGCTGAACGCGGGCGAAAAATATTAAGGGCTCAGTTGCGTATCCTGCTCGCGGGATTGACCGAACTCGCGCAGCGCTACCACATCCACCGCCGCATCGAGTGTTCCTTGATGTATGTGGCAGCGCGTTTTTGCTGCCAGACGGCGAGCCCGCCGTAGGCAATTGGCTCCTGCCTTGAGCCCGTGTCCCACAAGCCGCGATCGAAAAAAGCACGGTTTGTTGGACTTCGGCGAAGCCAAGCGCGGGATCATGCAGCGTCACACGCGGATCCATTTGAAAATGCGAAAATAGGTCACTCGGGGCATTTTATGGCGGCGGTACCGTTAGCAGATTCGGTGTCGGGCCGCCGCGCAGGTCATAGACGCGGGCATAGACGACGCCTTCGCGCACGATCTCGGCCATGATCGGATGCCGCAGGTGCTGGCAATAGAAGGTGCCGAGCGCCAGCGCAAAATCTGCGGTCTTGCGGTTGAACGTGGTCTCGAATTGCGGTCCGAGTTCCACCTCGGCCGAGGCCTGCGGCCCGCAGATCGCCACCACCCATTTGCGGTCCGCCGGCGGATGCTGTGCGGTGGTTGCCAACCGGCTGCGTAATTCCTCCGCCGCCTGTTTAAAGGCGAGGCCCCAATAATCCAGCATGTAGTTGCCTTGCGCGCCGCTCACGCCGCCAGCGAGCCAGTTAAAGTTCGTGTACTGGTACGGATGCAGCCGCACCATATCGCTGACCGGCAGGGCAATTCCGCCAAGAAACAAGGTCGTCAGAGCAGCGAGCGTGACCTTGCGCCGCGTCGTGACGCTCTTGACAATCCAGGCGGCGGCGAGTCCGCCCAACGCGGCGAACGGCGGCACCACGAAGATGAAATGGCGCAAGCCGTTATAAAGCGCTGGCCGTGCCGCCATAGCCAGGGCGACCGGGAATATCGCCGCAAGCGTGACGATCAACAGGCTGGCGCGGCGATTGAAAGTCAGGGAGCCGCGAGCGGTTGCGACCAAGGCGCCGACCATACCGATCAGCCCCAGCACCAGCATGATCTCCGGCAGCTTGAGCATGAACAGATGCGGCAGATAGCTGGGCGGCATGTCCGGGACGTTGATTAGCCGACCTTCATACAATTCCTGCCAGGGCTTCTCGAAGAACGTGTCGAAATATTCCGCTGCGTACAGCGGATTCAGCGGCGATTGCAGTGACCACGGCCATAGCAGGCCCATGATCAGATAGCCGAGCCCCAAGGCCGGCAGCAGCATCACCAGGAATTGGCCGCAGCGGTGCGAGGCCTTCCGCCAGTTGCCGCCGTGACCTTCTGCAACCAGTACAAACATGAGCGCGGCGAGGGCGACAGGCGCCGCGACGCCTGCCAGCACACGCGAACCGAACGCCAGGCCAAGGCCGACGCCGGTGAGCGCGACCGTGCGGGGGTCCGGCTGTGGATATTCATCGAAGGTGCGCACTAGGCCAAGCAGCATCACCGCCATGGCGGTAGCGAAGGGCGCGTCCTTCGGGTTCATGAACATGTGCCCGTAATAGAGCGGACAAGTGGCGAGCAGGATCAGTGCGATCAGGCCGGCGAGCGGCCCGCCGATGCGGCGGCCGGTGCGCCAGGTGACGAATAGCCCAAGCAGGCCGACCGCGGCGCCGACCAGGCGGCGGGTCTCGAAAATGTCAAACGGTAGCATCTTGGCGGCGAGCGCCGCCGCCATATCGAAGCCGCCGCCATATTTGTGGAGGTTGACGAAAGAGAGCGCGCGTGCGTCGGTGAAGCCCGAACCGTAGAGGCTGAGCAACAGATCGCCGTATTGCAAATGAGTGACGTCGTCCCAGCCGAGCCCGTAATCGCGGAAGGTCATCCCCGCGATGATGGCGACGCTGGCCAGAATTAGGACGGCGATGCGATCGGCGGACAAGAAGACCGATCGCATGCAACACATATCCGTTCAGAAGACCAAGAAGTAATGAGATGTTCGGGTCTGCTCTTCCGGCGCCTACTTGCTCGCCGCGACGAGCAATTCGTCCACGTAGTCCCAATTTACCAGATGATCGACGAAAGCCTTCAGGTAATCGGGTCGGCGGTTCCGGTAATCGATGTAATATGAGTGCTCCCATACATCGCAGCCCAGGATCGGAAAGCCGCCGTGCACCAGCGGGTTCTCGCCGTTCGGCGTTTTGGTAATCGCCAGCTTGCCGTCCTTCACCGCGATCCAGCACCAGCCGGAGCCGAATTGGGTTACGCCGGCCTGTATGAAATCTTCTTTCATCTTGGCGATGCCGCCGAGATCTGAATCGATTTTTGCCTTGAGCTTGCCGGGGATCTTTTCGCCGCCACCACCGGCCTTCATCCACTTCCAGAAATGAATATGATTGAAGTGTTGCCCGGCGTTATTGAACAGGCCGACGTTCTTGCCGAACGAGCCTCTGACCACGTCTTCCAGCGATTTGCCCTCCAGGCCGCTGCCTTGCAGCAGCTTGTTGCCATTGTCGACATAAGCCTTGTGGTGTTTGTCGTGGTGATATTCGAGCGTCTCGCGCGACATGTAGGGCGCCAGCGCCTCATAGGCATAGGGTAACTCTGGAAGCGTGAACGACATCGGGTCCTCCTGTAATCACGGACAATTTTGAGAAATAAACCGGTTTCGAAATGAAACCGGGAACGTCCCGGACGAGTTCCTCAATTAGTTAATTAGACGCTGGCCGAGACGGCGGCAACACCCTGTCGTTTGTGCGAATTTTGCTGCAAATCGGTCCAATCAGCTTATTTTGCCAAACCGCTTTAACAAGTTGAGTGCATTACCGATATATTAACTTTAACAGTTGCAGCGGATACCGGGAACCGTCAAAATTCGCGCTGCTGGAATGACTTACCGGATTTTTTGGGGCCGGACGCGGGCGATTGGTTCAGATGAGGTCATCAATGTCGGTCTTGTTATTTGTTGTCGGCGCGATTGCGACCGTGGCGGGCGTTGGGATGGTCGGTTACGGTATCCCAATCAATGAATTCAGCTTCGGCAATACCCTCATCGTCGCAGGCACTACGCTCGCGGTCGGTGGTCTCGTTATCATCGCGATTGGGGCGGCAGTGCGCAAGTTGCAACAGATCGCGGAAGCCATCACCGCGCGCACGCCGCGTCGGCTCGAATTGTTCGAAACTCCGGGCTCGACCCGCGCGGCTCCGATACAGGACCGAATTCCATTTCCGCCGCGGACAAAGGCAGCGCCACCTAGGAGCGAACTGCCACCGGTGGAAACGCCGACGGCAGCCGAGATTCCGGCCGACGAAAACGCGGCTGCTTCGGCGGCACCAATGCTGCGCAATCCGGACCTGCCGCTCGCTGAGCGGCATGAGGTGGAATACGAAGAGATTTCGCTCTCGCCGCGACAGCCAGCCGCGGCACCGGCCGAATATGCCAAGGAGCAACCAGCGCTGCCGCCGGCGCCGCCGGTAATGGAGAAACGGGCCGGGCCTGCAATCGATGCGCCATTTCGTTCACCAGCGCGGGCCAGACCACACGCGACTTCATTCGATGCGGTGTGGCCGCCTGAATCGCGGGCTAGTCGCGCCGCGCAGGAGACGAAACCTGAGCCGCAACCTGAACCGCCGCAGGCCGATGTGGTGCGGGAGCAGCTAGGCGAACCCGCGATTCTGAAATCCGGGGTGGTCGACGGCATGGGCTATACGCTCTACGTCGACGGTTCGATCGAGGCCGAGCTGCCGCAAGGCACGTTGCGCTTTGCATCGATCAACGAGCTCCGCGAGCACCTCGCGAAGAATTCCTAAAGCAGCCTCGATCTGCGTTATGCCGCCCGCAACGGGGACGCCATCTATTTGCTGCCACAGTCAAGCCATCTGGCCAAAACTGAGGTTTCTCAAGGTTAGTCGAGATTTTGGCGATCTTCTTCTTGTCGTGACTGGTAATCGATAGTAATGTTAAAAAGATAAATGGTGGGCCGCTGCAATGAGCGAACTTGGTTCAAGGGAAAACTACATCGAGCTGACTGCGGAAATCGTTTCCGCTTATGTGAGCAACAATACGGTGCCCGCTAGCGAAATTCCCAGTCTGATCAATCAGGTACACGCTGCGCTCGCCCGGGTGTCGGGAAAATCGGGCGATGGTTTGTCCGAACCGCCGCGGCCGGCGGTGTCGGTGAAGAAGTCGGTGACGCCAGAATACATTATCTGTTTGGAAGACGGTAAGAAGTTCAAATCGCTCAAACGGCATCTGCGCACGCAGTACAACATGACGCCCGAACAGTATCGTGAGAAATGGGCGCTCGGCGCCGACTATCCAATGGTGGCGCCGAGCTATGCTGCGGCCCGCTCGCAACTCGCAAAGCAGATGGGCCTCGGCCAGCAACGCCGCCGCCGCGCGAAATAGCGACTAGCCCGAAATCTTGCGGATAAATTCCCATTGGTGCTTGGCAAGGACCACGGCCTGCTGCGGGTAAATGTTCCTGCAGACCAGGTCGATGGGGGCTTGCTATGCCGCTGGCGCGAGCGCCGCTTTGGCTTCGGCACGGATGCGCTCGACCATCGAGCGCAAGCCATTCGAGCGTTGCGGCGTGAGATTCTCGCGTAGGCCGATCCCGTCGAAGAGCTTCAACGCGTCAATCTCCAAGATCTCTTTCGCGCGCTTGCCGGAATAGAGCGCGAACAGGATAGCGATTAGGCCGCGTACGATATGGGCGTCGCTGTCGCCGTCGAAGGTGAGTATTGGACCGCCGCTGCCGTCAGGCTTCACGCGCGTGAGCAGCCAGACCTGGCTGGCGCAGCCGCGCACCTTGTTGGCCTCGTTATGGGCACTTTCCGGAAGCGGTGGCAATCCTCGGCCAAGTTCGATGACATAGCGGTAGCGGTCGTCCCACTCCTCGAGCAGCGCGAAATTCTCAACGATTTCATCAATCGTGGTCATAATTGACTATATAAGCCGGACCGCGCGAATGGCCAAAATAGAATGAGCAGGTCGCTAAGACCCGTCATAAGACACTAAAGACACTAATCTGCAGCAGTTAAGCGGCGGGCCGGCCGGCGCGTGCCTCGCGACGCGGCGGGAGGGGAACCGGTGCATGCCAGGCCGGCTGCATGTCTGCCGGGGTCAAAGTGCCTTCGCCGGACGCAGCAGCGGAAGTGGCCGTTCTCTCTGCCGGTGCGGCCCTCTTGTTCAGTTTCGTAGCGATGAACTCGTAGATGGTGCGCGCGCCGGCCTCCGCCTTGTGGCCGAGTGCCACCGCCACCCTGCCACCGGTCACGCAAGCATCGGGCTGGCGGTCGCAGAACCCGCGCATGTCTGACACCGCGGCGTTCGCCAGCGTCACGGCCTGCTTGGGATCGATATTGGCGTCAGGCGACGAGGACTGCATACCACTCGGCAGCAACACGCAAACGACGCCCAACCAGAAGGCCATTCGCAACAAGAAAAACATGACCTCACCCCGTCGTCCCCGGCGGTGTCCTGCCGCCTTTGAACAAACCATAGCAGACAGGCTTGAAGCTGTCGTTTTAAATGAAAAGCGCTTTTTGTCCAAAATTGACGAGAATGCGAGACGAATTTTCATCAAATTTGACAGAATCAAATTTGCCTAAAATTTTAGATATGCAGCGAAAGCGCGCGGACCGCGAACGATACGGGCCGCGTGTATGGTTACTGCCGCGCTAACCAATCGCTCCGGCGCCCGTCTACAACTGAATTTTCACCATGCCTTGGAAATGAAACCGGATATTGCTCCGGAAACGGCTCAGTTCCGTGCCGAAGGCCTCTCTTTAGCTTTCACTTAAGCGGCGCTGGCTACGCTCCCTCCCAAGGGGCGTATCTGCGCGTGCAGCATGTGGGACAGGAATCGTGAGTCTCCTCACGCCAGTATGGAATTATGTGGACGCGTTGGTGCACCCGTCCGCGAAGCAAGACGCATGGATGGCTGCGCGTCACCGCGCCTTCATCGCCCCGCGACTGCTCGGCAGTTGCGCCGCGCTCGCCGGTTTCCCGCTTTATATCGCAGTGGGCGGCTTGCCGAGCCTGCTTGAGCTCGGCGTGTTCGGGTGGCTGTTGGCGCCGATCTTGATCACCTATTTTCTGTCGCGCACCGGCCGCTACGAGGCGGCATATATGCTGTCGTCGCTATCACTCGCCGGCATGGCGGGTTTGGTCGCATGGTGCACGGGCGGCATAGGGTCTTTTGCGGCAGTTTGGTTGGTGGTAGTGCCACTGGAGGCAGGACTCTCGGGTTCGCGCCGCGTGGTCGCATTGGCCTCCGGCTTCGTGCTCGTCGTCGCCGGAATGCTCTGGAATCTGAGCGCGCTCGGTTTGCAGCTACCGGCGAGCGCGACCGCAGGCAAACATGGGCTGGCGGCTGTGCTCGGGATCATTTCCGCCGCGCTATACGCCACCGGCCTTGCGTTCGTTACCGAACAGCTCTTGCGCACCAGCGCCGGTCTGCTCAATGCCGAGGAGGGACGCTATCGCCTGCTCGCGCGCAGTATGACCGACGTCATCACCCGGCATGGGCGGAACGGCCTAGTGTTGTTTGTGTCGCCCGCAGGCGAACGGCTGTTCGGCGTCCCCCAAAGCGAGCTTATCGGCCATGGACTGTTCGATCGTGTTCACGTGCTCGACCGGCCGGCTTATCTCACCGCGCTCGCCGATGCGACCGTGCTTGGCGAAGACCGTTCGGTGGAATTCCGCATCCGTCGCGACGGCGACACCAAGGCGCACGGCTATTTCGCCTGGGTTGAGATGCGCTGCCGGCCGCTCGAGCCGGTTGCTGATGAGCGCGAGGTTGTTGCCGTGCTGCGCGAAATGACCGAGCGCAAAGTGCAGGAGCGCGAGGTCGAGCGCAAGAAATCGGAGTGCATCAACAACAACAATGCCAAGAGCCGGTTCGTCGCCACGACACGCGAGGCGGCGTTGGCCAAACGGCAGGTGAAGAAGAGTGCGTAGACGCCGGCGCAACCAAATGAACGATTTCGACGGCGTTGGACGCATCACCGCCGCAATCACGAATCATCCGCGCGAATTCGCCGGGATCGTGATGGCGACGGTGGCGATCTTCGCAATCTTTATCAACGCGCTGTTCTTGCAGCAGGGGCGGCACCCAGCGCCGATCTTCGCGACTAGGCCGTTCACGGCGCAGCAGCGGCCGGTCGCCTTGCCGCGCCCACGCGCGGCAACATCGGCGGCGACGCCCGCGGTCGCGCCGGTCGCGATCGCACGCAGTCAGGCACAGATAATCGGCGATATTCAGCGCGAGCTTGCGCGCAAGGGCTTCTATGACGGCGAGCCGGACGGTATTTGGGGGGCCAAGACCGACGCGGCGGCGCGCGACTTCGCACACGCCGCCGCGTTGAAGATCAATGTGGATGCGAGCGAGACCTTACTACGGACGATCGTTGCAACAAACGTACAGCGCAGCCAAACTGCCGCGCCCGCTCGCAGCGATCCGATTGCGGAACTGATCATGCCGCCCAAGCGAGTGCTGGCGGTCCAACGCGCGTTGGCCGATTTTGGCTATGGGCAGATCAAGCCGACCGGTGTCTATGATCCGGCGACCCAGGCGGCCGTCGAGAAGTTCGAGCGCGACCGCCGCCTTCCAATCACCGGCCAGATCACCGACGACGTGGTGCGCGAGCTCGCGGCCGTGACCGGCCGGCCGCTGGAATAGTCGTCTATACCTGCCTTGTGCTAACAAACCCCATGCGGCTGAAATCTGCCATCTGGGTTGCGGCGTATGTGCGCCGCTGCAATGCAGAAGGTGTCTTCGCGGCGGTACGCCGACGCGGCGCCGAAGAGGCGGGCGCAATTTTCATCAAGATCAGTCGGCTCGACGGCACCGCCACCTTGTACGTGCCAGCACCTCAATCGGCTTTCGAAGAGAAGCGGCCGGTCGATCGGATGTTCGCAGCTGCGCTTGGCGGCGACAAGCCAGTGTCCGACGCGGACATCGAGGGCCGTCTGCAAAAGGAGATTCGTTTCGATCCAGACGTGTGGATCATAGAAGTCGAAGACCGGGCTGGGCGGAATTTCCTCAATGGCCAGGTCGTTGCTTAGCGATCGTTATGCTTGACACGGGTCGGCTGCTCGACGCGATCGGAACGATGGCGCGAATGCGCGGAAACCGAACGAGCGTCGCGACGCTCGTCGTTCCAATGCAGCGGCACATGCGCGGCGGATGAGCGGCCGCCTGCGGTCCGCCAGATTGCTAGCATCTTCTCGGCAGCGGCCGGGGTGAGTTCGTCGAACAGGCGGGCGAGGTCATAGACCCGCGGGATCGATTGTCCCACCTCCGGGTTGAGAAACAGCAGGATGCGCTGGAACACCGCGGCGCTCATGCCGAGTGCACGGGCAGCGACCACAATCGGCTCGCCCGTGGGATCGCGGGTGATGCGCTCAGCGAGAGCGCGGCTGATACCGAGTGCACTTTCCAGCATGCGGCTGAATTCGCCGGGGTTACGCTGCAGAGCGGCGTTTTCGAGGCGGCGAATGACCTCGCCCGCGGCCGGACACGGGCGCACGCTGCGTGGCTCAACCGCCGCGTCCAGGTTGGTCAGGATTAGGCGTCGCTCTTCGATGCTGGCAGCAAAGAATGATTCGAGCAGGTCATTTCGTGGAGTTGGC
>Ga0207763_1000033_pt1 | contig 18828 bp, 16 predicted proteins | sample LuqExpMetageno50_FD_187808 | JGI IMG/M metagenome (GOLD analysis project Ga0207763, IMG submission 187808) | Tropical forest soil microbial communities from Luquillo Experimental Forest, Puerto Rico - Sample 50 (SPAdes) | ecosystem: Environmental > Terrestrial > Soil > Tropical forest ...
TGGGCTTCTTGCTTGTCGGGTCGGGTGCTTTTATTGGTTAATTCGAAAGGGATGTTACGCGTTCGATGATTAGCCTTCCGAGCGCACGTGCTGGCCAGCCAAATATGCGAACGTCAACGCGGGACCCAGGGTGATCCCAGGCCCGGGATAGTCGCCATTCATGATGGAGTTCATGTCGTTGCCGCAGGCGTAAAGATGTCGAATTGGCGTGTTCGTATCATCCAGAACGCGACCGTGCTCGTCGGTAACAAGCCCGGCGGCTGTGCCTAGGTCACCCGGATAGAGGGTGACCGAATAGAAAGGTGCAGACTCAATGGGGGCGACGCACGGATTAAGCTGATTTTCCATATCACCGAGATATCGCTGATAAGCATCGCCCCCGCGGCCGAATTCGTGATCGATACCGGCGCGGGCATCATCATTAAATCGCTTGATCGTTGCTTCGAGGTTCTCTGGTTGGATTTCCAATGTCATTGCAAGCTCACGGACTGTTCTTGCTCGGGTGAGGTATCCGCTGTTCAAGGGGTCGCGGAGCGATAGCGAAAATGGCTTGACGGCGCCGAGCCCATATTTCCACAGAAAACGTTTGTCGCAGATCAGATAAGCAGGGATTGATGGTCTGCCGTTATGCTCCCGAAACATAGCCCGTACAAACTCGTGGTACGAAATGGCTTCATTAGCAAACCGCAAGCCACTGCGATTTACGGCAATCACACCTGGCTTTGCACGATCGGTGACGGTGTGGGGAAATATACCTTCCGAGCCGTCCTCACGTTTAAAGCGTGAGACCGGTACCCAAAATGCGTTGTCGACATTTCGATCCCGGACCTTAGCGCCGACCTGGCTTGCGAGTGCAATCCCGTCGCCGGTATCGCTTGGGCAAGCTGCGGAGAGCGACCCGGCGGATTTGGGCAGGTATCTGAGACGCATTTCGGGCCGGTGCGAAAATCCCCCGGTCGCCAGCACGACGCCCCTCTTGGCGCGAATATCTCTTCGTCCCGCGACATTCGTGATCGACACGCCGCGGACAGTTACGCCGTCGTAGATCAGGCGAATGACCGAAGTGTTTAGACATAATTCCACATTCAGAACTAGAAGCGAATGTAGGAACTGCCCTGCAAGTGCATTCCCAAGATAAAGAGTAGTGCCTCGCTTGGCAAAAACCCGCTCTTTGCCGTATCGGGCAAGCAACCGCGCAACTTGCGCCGTCGAACGGAGCGACCCTCCAACCTTCCTGAAATGCGGAATGTCTGCCCGATCAATCATCATTCCGCCAAACAACATGAACTCCGACAATGGCCAGCGAAGTAATTGAAAGTGCTTGCCCAGCACTCGACCATCGAAAGGAACTGGCTCGAGAACTCGGCCCCCTGTGGTTGCTCCAGGCAGGTCGGGATAGTAGTCCGGGTAAACCTTGACCGGCCGCAGACGGACAGATGTCCTCTTCTCGAGGTAGGTAATCGCCTTGTTTCCGTTTGCTAGAAATACAGATCGGAGGTTTTCGTTGAAGCTATCGCGGACAGTGTGCTTGAGATATAGGCGCGCCTCTTCGGTGGTATCAGACATGCCGGCCTGCGCCATCTTTGAGTTCGCCGGGATCCAAACCATGCCACCTGACACAGCCGTCGTGCCGCCGACCAATTGAGTTTTTTCGATAAGGATTACGCTAAGGCCTTCCGCAGCGGCGACGGATGCCGCGGTCATTCCGCCTGCCCCAGAGCCGAGGATAATCACATCGTACTCGGTCTTCATTTGCTTTGGCCCCCGGTGGAACTGTCACTTCGCGACCTGAAGTCGGCTTCTGCCCGCACATAAGCCTGATGACCCGAGAGTTCGCACGCCAATCGCGACGCGACAATTCGGCGATCTTCGAAGCGCGAAGGCGCGGTCATTGAATTGTGCGACACCAGTCTGTTTCGGCCCCAGAAAACGCTAATCGAGGCAAAGGCGAATTTTGTCTGCCAAATTGTTCGCTACAGGTTCAATGCCCCTCGCTTCAAAAACGAACTTCGCCAAAGCCACCGCATGTATTTGCGTGAGCATTCAAGATGCTCACTGCCCTGTATTTTCTTTACCCAAATCAACTGATGAGCTCGGTAACCCGACATACAGAAAGGAAAACCACCGTGGCGGCGAATAGTGTTCCACGAGCTGAAGCGTTGCGTGTCCGGTTTGAAGCTTCGGCTGCACGAGCAAACGTGGTAAAATCAGCTATGACGCGAGGCCATCACGACGTCGCGAAGAACCTTTGTCTCAGCCTCGGCTTCCTCAACGCGGAGCGTTAGCGTATCACGTATAGAGAGCATTCCCAGTACCCGCCCATTTTTGACAATGGGAAGATGACGAAAGTGGTTCTCCGTCATCAACTCTTGCGCGTGCCGCATACTATCATCTGGTTCGCAACTAAACACGCGTGTCGTCATAACATCGCGCGCGCGTAGGTATTGAAGTTCGCTCCAATCTGTTCTCGCGAAGGCACGCACTAGGTCTCGTTCGGAGATAATACCGACCATGCGAGTGGCCAGTTCACAGACCGGCATCGCCCCGATGTTGTGCGAGTACATGACCTTTGCGACAGCGTTCAGCGTGTCGTCCGGCAAGCACGTCACAAGTCGCTGGCGTGAGCGCTTTAAAAATTCGCCAATCGTCATGGAGTCCTTCCTAATTCACTATCCCTGGTTCAACTCTTGGCATTCACCGAGTGTGGGCGGTTGACCTTCACTTCTACCATCGGCTTCCGTTCGCAATAGCCAGATGCCGGAATGATAGCCGCTTTTTTGTCCAGGGCGAAGCGCCATTGCTTGACAGGAAATCTGAGGCTTGATCGAAACGTTGATTTCGATTCGGCAGAATTACTGACCAATTTGCGAGTACGGGGTGAGGGAGAACTAGGCTCTACCCCCCTGTCTTGCCGCTGAGAAGACAACAGCGCATGATCGCTTTTAGGCGAAACAACGCACGCCAGGGAGGTTTCCATGCCGACTTTTATGATGTCACTAAATTGGACCGACCAAGGAATCCGCGCGGTCAAAGAGTGGCCAAAGCGCGCAGACGCATCACGCGAGCTCGCCAAAAAGGTGGGCGTTGAAATTAAGCACCTCTACATGACGACTGGCGATAGCGATCTCGTGACCTTTGTCGAGGCGCCGAGCGCCGACAATGTTGCTAAATTTGCGCTTGCGCTTGGCTCATTGGGTAACGTACGGACCCGCACCGAGAGAGCGTGGTCAGCAGACGAAATTCGGAAGTTCATTTCTGAACTGCCCTAAGAATATCGCGCCACCAAAGCGGCTAATTTGCAGCGCCGACTATAACGCGGTTGGACTGTGCGTTTGAATTGGCGACCGCGAAGAAGTGTGCGATTGCACTCCGGTCTACCGCTAAGTGAAGGAGAATCATCGTGTATGCCGCTATTCGTCAGGGTAAGGCAAGAGCTGGCATGGCCGAAGAATTGACACGCAGAATCAAAGAGGGCGCCATTCCGATCATCAGCGATGTACCAGGTTTCATGGCCTACTATGTAGTTTATGCGCCAGACGATACTGTGACGGCGATCAGCATCTTCAACGATTTTGCGGGAGCCGAAGAGTCAAACAGGCGTGCGCTCCCGTGGATCAATGAGAATCTTGCGTCGCTGCTTACCGGACCAGCTACGGCGGTGGCTGGACCAGTGATCGTCCATACATTGGCGTAGTAAGAATACACGTATGAGCTGCCGGCAGCGGGCTGCGGTCAGTGGGAGGACATTAAAATCCGCATAGAGCTCTCCGAAAAATTTGGCGCATAAATTGCATCGCCTTCGAGGGAGATATGTCCGAATCTGTTAGCACTTATTGATTTTGCATTGGGCGCGCGCGCCAGACATTGCTTAGGTACCTTCGCCTCGGAAGAGATGGACGACAGCCTCTGAAGGACTGAACTCAGCCATTTGAGTGGTCGGAAGTGCGGGTTCCGCATTGCACAAGATCATTTATCGGAACCCCAGGAATTTGGGATTTGAGAGGGCGCGGCGACCGCCAGACCAAGGTTTTCTTGCCGGGAATGCTCTCAGTAGTTAGACTTATACTGATACTCCGCTGTTCCACCGAGACGACACGGAAACGTCGTTGGGTGACGCGAAGAATCAAGCCTGAGGGTGATCGGTAAGTCGAAGACTACTAGAGACCGCAAACCATCCTGCGCGGCTGCATTGTTGGAGAAGACTCATGAGCAACAATTTAAATGGCACATCAGCTTGGAACATGAAGCTGTTATGGACATTGATTGCTATCTTGGGCGCCGTAGCCTTCGGGATAGTTGCACTCAACCGTGGGGAGGCGGTCAATGCCGCCTGGTTAGTGGTCGCTGCAGTTTGCGTCTATTTCATCGGCTACCGATTTTATGGTTTGTTCGTCGCCAACCGAGCGCTTGGCGTTGATGCAGCGCGTGCGACGCCCGCCTATCGTCACAATGACGGTCTCGATTACGTCCCCACCAATCAGTACGTCCTGTTCGGCCATCATTTTGCGGCGATTGCGGGGGCCGGGCCTCTGGTCGGGCCGGTGCTTGCCGCTCAAATGGGCTATCTGCCGGGGACTTTGTGGATCCTCGTCGGCGCAGTGTTCGCCGGTGCGGTTCAGGACATGACGGTTCTTTTTTTGTCGACCCGACGTGACGGTCGCTCGCTCGGCGACATTGTTCGCGCCGAGATGGGACCGGTTGCGGGCACGATCGCTGGCGTCGGCATACTCCTGATTTGTGTCATTGTGCTTGCGGTCCTTGCCCTCGTCGTTGTCAAGGCCCTAATCGGCAGCCCATGGGGAACATTTGCCGTTTTCTGCACTATCCCAATCGCCTTGCTGATGGGCATCTACAACCAGTTCATCCGCCCGGGCCGTATTGGCGAAATGTCGCTCCTGGGCTGCATCTTGCTTCTCGCCGCACTGGTTTACGGGCGAACAGTGTCTGAAACTCCGGCACTCGCCGCTTATTTCGATTTCAAAGGCGAGACGCTCGCGCTAATCATCATTGGCTATGGTTTCGTCGCTTCAGTGCTCCCTGTCTGGCTACTGCTGGCGCCACGCGACTATCTTTCAACTTTCCTCAAGATCGGCACCATCACACTGCTGGCGATCGGTATTATCATCGTTCGTCCCGATCTGCAGATGCCGGCAGTGACTAAGTTCATCGATGGCACCGGGCCAGTCTGGGCCGGCAGTATGTTTCCGTTCCTGTTCATCACTATTGCCTGCGGGGCGGTTTCCGGATGGCATTCGCTTATAGCGTCTGGAACCACGCCGAAGATGATCGAAAACGAACGCCAAATCGCATTCATTGGCTACGGCGGGATGCTGATGGAGTCATTCGTGGCAATCATGGCGATGATCGGGGCGAGCGTCATCCATCCCGGCGTCTACTTTGCGATGAACAGCTCCGCCGGACTGATTGGCACTACCACGGAGCACGCCGCTCAGGTGATATCGTCATGGGGATTCGTGGTGACGCCGAGCGACATAGCCCAGGTAGCTAAAGATGTCGGCGAGACGACAATCATGTCGCGAACAGGTGGAGCGCCGACGCTCGCCGTTGGAATGGCGACCATCCTATCATCATTCCTCGGCGGCCAAACAATGGCGGGGATTTGGTATCACTTTGCGATCCTGTTCGAAGCGCTGTTTATCCTGACCACTGTCGATGCTGGAACGCGCGTGCTTCGTTTCATGATCCAGGACCTAGTCGGCAATGTGGTGCCGGCCTTCAGAGAAACCAAATCATGGACCAACAACCTGATTGGATCCGCACTCTCAGTTTTGCTGTGGGGATATTTCCTCTATGTCGGCGTGATCGACCCTTTGGGCGGAATCTGGACGCTATGGCCATTGTTCGGCACGGCTAATCAGATGCTCGCGGCAATCGCGCTGACGCTGTGCACGGTCGTACTTTTCAAGATGAAACGTGAACGCTTTGCGCTGGTGACGATCGCCCCTGCCAGCTGGCTCGTCCTATGCACGACGACCGCCGGGCTCGAGAAAGTGTTCAGTCCCGATACTAACATCGGATTCATTAGCCACGCGCTTAAATATGGGGAGGCAATCGCGGCAGGGCAGCTTTTGGCGCCGGCAAAGTCAGCCGCGGAGATGACCCGAATTGTAGTCAACGACTACATTGATGCGACCCTTGCCGGCGTCTTCGTGCTAGTCGTTGTGGCAACTGTCATCTATGCCCTGATTGATATTTGGAAGGCACTGGCGAGCCCACGAGCGACGGCCGTGGAAATCGAATTTGCCGGCGCAGCGACAGGAGCGAGCAATGCCTAACTTACAGGATCTCTTCGATCAGTCGGCGAGGATGGCGGGCGCCGCTCGTTATTGGACTACGCGAACTGCGCGCTTGATGATCGGCGTTCCCGACTACGAAACGTATGTCGCGCATCGGCGGGCCAACCATCCGGATCAGCCGATCATGACGTACGTGGAGTTCTTCCGTGAACGCCAACAAGCTCGCTATGCCACAACCAAGGGTCGATTTAGAGGCTGCTGTTAGAGGTCGCCCGGGCGCCGGAAGACCACTACATCGCGAATTGAAGGCCGCGCGCGCCTCGCTATAAAGCGCGCGGTTGGTCCGCTGAGGATGCGTTCAACTCGCCTACTTGCGGTTCTTCCATTTCGGCAAGGCGGAAATGGTGTGCCGTAATTGCTCCCACCTTTCAACGTGTCAGTCGCGTCTTTAGCCGCAGTGTCAGCGAAGTCCTTCATCTGCTCGGTTAAAGTCTTCCCCCTGCGCTGAATCCGAACCCACGTTTCACTTCGCTGGCAGAGGCCCGAATGCGGGAGGCGGAATGCGCCGTTTCGACGCTGCCTCGTAGGCTGAGGCGATTTTTAAGAGCACATCTTCCTTGCCGGGTTCGGCGCGAAACACGAGCGAGAACGGTAGTCCAGGTTCCGGAATAGTGGTCGGCTTGTCTGAGGCCGCCGACACGTAGCGCATACCGTCGGCGCTCAGCTTGAAGACTGGGTCGTACACGATAGTGACGTAGCCGGCCGGGATCAGCACCTCGGTCAATCCCGCATTCGGGCCTGCGAAGGTTTCGGGCCGCAAGTTAGAGACGATGTCGTACTGGTACGCGCCTCCGATCAGGCCCGGCGGCCACGGCGTGTGCAATCGCACGAGGGCATCGAGACGGTTCTCCAGAATCACGATCATGTCGACCCGGCGTAACAGTTCACGTAACATGATGCGCTCATTCACACCCTGGCGCTGCCCTAGCGGATTGCGCATGTCAGAAATGTCTTCCCAATTGCGGAATGCTGCACGCTGGTCGTCGCCCCAGAATTTCGACCGCGCGTTGAGTGCAGTCCAGTCGGTAAGTGTTTCGGTGAAACCCCTCGCTTTCCAGTCCTCCGCGCGACGCGACAGATATTGCGAAATATGGAAGCGGAACGCGTTCGCTAGCGCCTGATGCTGCACGGTTGCGATGTCGAGGTTTGAAGGCAACGCTATTCGTCCGTCCGCCAACGCGACCATGTAGTCGATCGGTCGCATTGTCCCGCTGCCGAAAACCTTGCCCGGCATGAACTCGGTCGGAACGATCGCTGCGGCAAAATCCTTGAACACCGGCTGGCCGTCCGTGCCGAGCCGATACAGGATATCGGGCATGACCAGTGGAATAAGCCGGGCCAGAGCACGACGGAAATCGATCGTCATCTGCTCGATATCGGGATCGGGCGTCCAGCGCGGATCGGATGATTCGACGAGGATGGCGCCGAGGTGACCGCCGAGCATGGACTTGATCTCCTTGGCAGCCGCGGTGACGATCGGCTCTTCGGTCTTGGAGCCTTCGGGATAGACCATCGACTCGCGGATGATGCCAATCCGCATGCCGGCGAGCGCCCCCTTAGTGCCCGGCATGGCGGCGTGGCTGGCGTAGGGCCTGTCTAGCACCGAAGATCGTGGCACGGCGGTCCAAGCATCACGCGGGTCGTAGTACCCTGCCTGCGCGTCCTTGAGGGCGTCGAGCACCTTGGCGCAGTCGGCAATCGTCCTACACAGAATTCCAGTGCGGTCGACGTGAATGTCGGCTCCGATGGCGCCGCCGTGGAAGCTCAGCATAGACTTGTGCGGCAAGATCAACGCCACCGCGTTGTGATTGGCGGGGCCGCGGCAGGACGCTCGGGTTTCCTCGCCGAGGCTTGCCATCACCAAATTGGCGCTGACGGACGAGCCCGAACCGGAACTGGAGCCGAGCGAGGCGGAGCGCGTGGCATCGTAGACATTGGAGGGATTGCCGCCCCACGTGCTGCGCTGATAGCCGAGTGTGGACGGCAGCACCTTGTCGGGCTGGTGGCGGCCACCCGGATCGCCGGCGCGGCCGTTGTATTCAGTGCAAAGAGCCTTGGCGAAAACAATCGCGCCTTTGTTGCGCAATTGCTCGACCAGCGTGTGGTCCTGAGCTGCGAAGTCTATGTCGTACGCGGCGTCGCCGCCACCGGTCGACCGCATATCCTTAGTATCAAACGAATCCTTGAATGAAAATACGACGCCGTACATCGGCATTTTTTCAAGATCCGGATTGCGTCCGTATTTGGCGTCGAGTTCCGCCGCGGTTTCGAGCGCGTCGGGCAGGCGGCGAAACATTTCGCACACTGCCGGCGCACCAGGCGGCAGCGGGCCCTCCGAAGGATGTCTATCGTAGTCTCCGCGACAGGTAACGGAGCGCTCGCCGCGGATATTGAGAGTAGCGAGCGCGTTGAGCTGACCCGTATTGGGTATTCCAGCAATCATACCAAATTGCTGCTGCACACCCGGATCCGAGATGGTCGGCTCCATCCGACCGTACTCGATTGGTTTACCCTTGTACTTGTCGAGATCGGGCAGGATCGTCGAAGCCTTCACGGTCTCGGTCGGAAAACTGACCGGCGCCCCGGCCCGTACCGTGCCACGCGCCGGCGGGACTGGCTTGCGGTCTTCCGTCACGAGCGCGCTCGAAACGCCGTTATAGGCGCGGGCACGGGCGATGTAGTGCTTGACGATTTCGACGACTGTAATCTCGCCGGCCTGTATCGCCCGGTGCATCTCGTCGATCGTCGCCTCTTCGAGACAAAACGGTTTTCTCGCTGCGATCTTCACGTCTATCACCTCCATGCCATTGGGCCTCTGGCTGAAATTGCTTGGCTGAGATGGTCAAGCACGAGATGGTGCTACGCTGGTATTGGTAAGAACTCGAGTTGCAGACGGTCCTCGGCGGACTGCATCATCATTACATCCGCAATTAGGTTTCGGTACACGCAAAGGGAGAGGAATATTGAAACGTCCTAGGGTTCTTTCGTAATCGCGGTTATGTCCACTTCGACCAGCATGCCGGGCCATGCGAGCTGATTAATGTTCAAGAATGTGTGCACAGGCTGGGGCGCGCCGCCCAGCGCTTCTGCACGACACTTCCCGGCCTCAGCCTGGTTTCGAATATCGGTAACGTAGGTCACAATCTTCACTACGTCATTCATTGTAGCGCCATGGAGCGCCAGCAATCGCTTAACCTTTTCGTACGCGTACTTGCACTGGCCCGCAAAATCTCCGAGATGCCTAATGGCACCGCGCGTGCCATTCTCGTCCTCGGCTCCAACCCCCGCAAGGAAAATCATTTTGCCTGGATGAGTGACCGTGACGACTTCAGAAAAGAGCCCCTTCGTCCACTCACTGTGGTTGTAATTCTTCTTTTCGAAACTAGTCGAACTGCTCGGCGTCTGTGCGTGGGCGGCGACCATCATTAAGACCAGCGCTGCCGTGCAACCGATTTCAGAAATTCGCATGCTCCACTCCAATTTGACTGAATATTTATTGTGCGATGTCGATCTTCATTACGCTGGAGATATTTTCCAAACGTTTCATTCCCGACGAAAGCCAGATCTTGGTCTCGGCAAGCGACTCGCTCGGCACACTTGAAACTTTGGCCCTTAAGCTCCAATCGTCTCGGGTAATTGCATGGCACCGCCTCAAATGAAACTTGGCGCAAAGGGGCTTGCCACGCAACAGTGCCTGCTGCGCAGGTGCATAAGAAGGCGGATCCGTTACCTCCCGATGAAATTAGCTTATCGGAAGCAATCGGATGGCTTGTAGCGCCCTCATTTTGCGATTCAGGCGTTGACCGGGCAAAAACGGATGCTATCGCCGGTGTGGGAACCAAAACCAATGGTGACATAGCGATCGGGCATTGGTAGGATTAGCAATAGATCCATCGGGGAAGGGTGGGGCCATTTATTCTTCGAACCTCAGCGGAGATCGAGCTTGCTTTGTTGCCCTCGGTCGAGGCGCGACTGCGCATGTCAAGGGCCCGCGGCGTCGGGGCGCGCTGGTGTGGATGCTCGCTTCGACGATTGTCGTTCTCGGCACCGCGAGCGCATCTTCGACGCATGGGCATAAGCATATTCCGTCGCACCGGAACAAGGCCGCCAAGGCAGAGCATCACCCTAAAACAAAGCGTACGGAGAGTGCGCTCGGATTAAGAATCCTACTGCCGAGCAACCAGTCGGCTGCCGGCGATTCGGCGCCGGCACCGCCGTTGTCGCCGGACCTTGCTGCAACAAAACAGGCAATCGAGCTACTCCGACAGCGAAGGTTTGGTGACGCGACAACGCTCGCAGCATCGATCAGCGACCCAGTCGCGCAGAAACTCATCGAATGGGCGCTCCTGCGTAATTCGGACAGCACGGCCGAATTTGAGCGTTATAACTCGTTTATCCAAGCTAATCCTGACTGGCCGAGCATCCCGCTGCTGCGCCGGCGCGCGGAGATTAGGCTGTGGCAGACACCACGCGACTCGGCCATCTTGCGGCGCTTTGTTGGCGCGCAACCTGTTAGCGCGCTTGGAAGGCTCGCACTCGCGCGTGTGCAACTGACGGAGGGGGACCGCGCTGAAGCGGAACGCGAAGTTCGCGCGGTGTGGCAGTCGGCGGAAATGTCGGCCGGGCTGGAATCAACAGTGGCCGACGTCTTCCATAACGAGCTAACTCAATCCGACTACGCTCTGCGTATGGATCGACGCATCGGCGCCAAGGACTTCGGCGCAGCCACGCGCGCTGCCAAGCGACTTGGCTCCGTTCAAGTCGCGATCGTGAGAGCTTGCGAAGCGGCTGAGGCAAACTCCAGCAAGAGCGGAGCGCTGCTCGAGGCAGTTCCCAATGCCGCACGTGGAGATTTGGGCTATGCGCTGTGCCGTCTTCACTGGTTGCTGGCGCACAATGATCTGGCGTCGGCGGTCAAGCTGATGGCTGAGTCTGCTCACGGTGATTTGCAGCAACAGGACACCGACGAATGGTGGCGCGAGTGTCGCATGCTGATCCGAAAACTCATCGATCACGGTGACGCAAAGTTGGCCTACCATGTCGTCGGTGAGGCCGCGGTTCCGGCTAATCCCTACTACCGTGCCGAATACCACTTCCTGGCCGGCTGGATCGCGTTACGCTTTCTCGATAATCCCGGCACTGCGTTTAAGCATTTCAGCCGTGTGGACGAAGGTTCAATTGATCCAATCGTATTGGCGCGTGCCGCCTATTGGCGCGGTCGGGCGGCGGAGGCCGTTGGCGAGTTCGAGAAGATGCGCGCGCAGTATGAGACAGCCGCCCACTATCCGACCGCCTATTACGGCCAATTAGCAAGAGCCCGGCTGGGCCTTGGCGAACCCTCGTTCGATCCCCTGACGCAGTCTGTGGACGGTGCTCAGAGCGAACTGGTGCGTGCTGCAGACATCCTTTATGCGATTGGCGAGTTCGATCTTGTTCTTTCTTTCGTGGGTGACCTCGCTGAAACAAGCACAAACGTTACAGCGCTTAACGGGCTTGGGCGGTTGGCCGGGCGCTACAACGATGCGCAGGCAATGCTGATTATCGGCAAGACTGCACTCGCCAGAGGTTTGCCGACCGAACAATCCGCTTTTCCCAAGATCGGCATACCGTCCTACAAACCGATTGCACCCCCGCTCGATCAACGCATGGTCTATTCAATCGTGCGCACCGAGAGCGCTTTTGACCAGCGCGACACATCACCGGCCAAAGCGGTCGGGTTGATGCAGGTTACACCCGAGGCCGGCCGCGATACGGCAAAACGGTTCGGGGTCGTCTACGATTGGAACCGTCTCGTATCCGACCCGGCTTACAATATGCAAATGGGTACTGCCGAGGTGAGCGCTCTCTTCAAGGAGTACACCGGTTCGTACGTCCTGACCTTTGCAGGCTACAATGCAGGTCGCGGCCGTGTCCAGGAATGGGTGACGGAGCACGGCGATCCACGCGATCCCAAAGTTGATGCGGTTGACTGGGTGGAACGCATCCCATTGGCTGAGACGCGTAACTACGTGCAGCGTGTCATGGAGAACCTACAGGTGTACCGCGCGCTGTTTGGCACCAGTACGACGATGGTCGAGCCAAATTTGTACCGAGCAGCAAAGATCGAGCGGCGCGCTCAGCCGGCCTCATTCGTGCAATCAACTCCCTAATCATTGGTGGATTTCTAACAAAGTATTTTGTCGGGACCGATGTTTCGGCGAGCCGCCTAATGGTTAGTGCGTTAGCACGATGAAATCGGTATCGGGGTCGGTCTCGTCACTCAGCGCGTTGTCTGAGATGATTAGGGACGAGCCAACCATCAGCAACGATGAAATCTGTTCGATCGCCTCTGACGGCCAGGTGATCCGATCAAGAGCTGCCGAGGCGGTTGATGGCGTCGCCACAACCTGTTTAGGATCCATAGCCTGGCCGTTTACATAATGCTTGCCCGAACGGTCCGCCTGATGGCGATATTGGCTTGGTACCGAAACCACAGTCCAACGCATGCTCTTGCCACCGTCCTTTAGCCCCATAGCAGTAAAAATATGAGTGCCGATCGGCAGGTCCGTTTCCTCGATTGTTATTGGCACGTCGAATAGTTCCTCAAAGCCCCGCCGTACGAAGACTTTTCTCTGCTTCCGGCTTACGAATACCGTTACAGGCTTTGGCGGGCCAACGGTCGGCGTCGGATTGACTGGCATAGTGGTGCTTCCGCCGCTGGTGTCGACGGCTATAGGAGTCGCGCCCTTGATCAATTTGGTGGTGACCGCTGCCGTTTGTTCTGCTGGGCTTTTCGGAACGAAAAGTTTTGGATGCGTGATTTCGGCAGGCGCCGTCGCATCTCGCGTGACGATTACCCGCGTTCCGATCTTGGTCATTTGATATAGACGAACGGCAAAATCCTGCGGTAGGCGAATGCAGCCATGTGAAGCTGGGTACCCTGGTCGAGGCCCAGCGTGCAGCGCGATTCCTGACCACGTAATGCGCTGCATGTAAGGCATCGGCGCGCGGCTGTAGATGTTCGATTCATGCCACTTAGCCTTTGAAATTACCGTGAAGACACCGGTCGGGGTCGGATGCGCTGGCATCCCGGTGGAAATCGGCGCCCGCTCGATCAAGCCATCTTGGCCAAAGACGGAAACTTGTTGGTTGGCGGTAACAACTATGATTTCGAACGGGCCCCGAGGTGGGTGTTGCTCGCGTTGAGCTTCATGTTTGCGACTGCTGATTTCACTATGCGGCTCTCGATGTGATTCGACGGATTGCGGATGCGGCTTTCGATGTGATTCGACGGATTGCGACGAGTAGTGCGGCTGGTCCGGAAAGCCAAACCAATCGGCGCCCGCAGGAAGGGCCAAAGCTAGCCAAAGCGCGAGGCTGAGGGGCGCCACGATTCTAAATTGCGAGTGTTCGCTGGAACTCATCGAGTGGATCGTCCGACAGGGCGAGGTGACATTTTATCCTCAAATACGTTCAGACACATGAGGACGTTTTATTCCTAAGACTCCAAATGACAATTGGAGGTGTGATTGGTTCCAATAATGGGGGTTATTCGAGGCAACGTCATCTGCGTTTAATAGGGCGATTGTCTACGCGGGCCATAGAGGCTAAGCCGCTAGCAACAATACAATATTGTTCCAATTCGACGGAGTCTTATGTGTGCTTAATTGTCGATTGGTTAATCTGCAGAGCGCAGGAATGCGGTTGAAGAAGTGGTTGGGCTAAGGTGTCCAGTACTGGCGGTAATTTGTGATTCGCGGCCGCGCGAAAGGTCGCTGGCAAGCGGAGCGGTCGCAGAATGCACAAGGGTAAGCACATGCGCTAGGCGGCCTAAGCCGCGCGTGCCGTCATTGCCCTTTTTCAGCTTCTGCGACGGTCACTGGCTTATCGCGCCAGAGGTCAGGAAACAGCTTCTTCAGGTTTTCCACCTTCGGCGCATCGTTATAAACGATGTAGGGTTGGTAGGGATGCTTAATGGCGTAATCCTGGTGATAGCCCTCGGCCGGGAAAAAAGCGGCTTTCATCGTGTCGATCTTGGTTACGATGGGCCGCTTGAACACCTGCGCCTTATCGAGTTGCGCGATATAGTCGCGCGCGATCTGCTGCTGTTCTGCAGTCTGCGGGAAAATCTCGGAGCGGTACTGCGTGCCAGAATCAGGGCCCTGACGGTTAAGCTCGGTGGGGTTGTGCGCCACCGAGAAATAGATCTGCAGGATCTTGCCGTAGGAGATCTGCCGTGGATTGAAGGTTACCTGCACGCTCTCGGCGTGGCCGGTCGTGCCTGAGCTGACGATCTCATATTCGGCGTCCTTCTTGGCTCCGCCGGCGTAACCGGAAACGGCGTTGCTGACGCCTTTAACGTGCTGGTAGACAGCCTGTATGCCCCAGAAACAGCCGCCGGCGAGCACGGCGGTTTCCAGACCCGACGTCGGTGCCGACGCTTCCACGGCAGGCGGCGGGATAAGCGCGGCAGGTTCGGCTTGGACGGCAAACGGCGCCAAAGCGCAAGCCCCGCCAACGAACAAGGCAGCAATGCGGTGCATCATCGTCTCTCCAAAGAACGCTTGAGCTTCTATAGCGGCGAACCGGTCGACGGGCATTACACATTATTGCACGACTGCGTGAAACCCATGTTACGGGCCCGTCACGGCGGCGTTTCGCGTGCCAATATTTTCCTCTAGCATCCCAAAAAATCGAACTCGGGGGGCGCCATGAAATTACCCAGCCGCATGCTCGACATTTCGGTCGCGCTCGACAACGAAACGGTTCTCGATCCGCACTTTATGCGACCGAAGATCGACTACCTCACCGGCAAGGAAAACGCCTGGATGCTGCTTGAGGGCTTTCCTGGCCTGAAGGCCGAGGATCTGCCGGACGGCGAGGGCTGGGCCTTCGAGAAAGTGCAGCTTGCCACCCATAACGGCACGCATATGGACGCGCCCTATCACTACCAGTCGCGCGACATTTACGGCAACTGCATGATCACTATCGACGAGGTGCCGCTCGACTGGTTCCTGCGCCCCGGGGTCAAGCTCGATTTCCGCGCGCTGCCGGACGGCCATGTGGTGAACGCGCACGAGGTGGAAGAGGAGTTGCGTCGTATCGGCCACAAGCTTAAGCCTCTTGACATCGTGTTGGTCAACACGCGTGCCGGCAGTCGCATCGGCCATGATGACTACATGAGTGCCGGCATCGGCATGGGTCGCGAGGCAACCCTTTATCTCACCTCCCGCGGCGTGCGCGTCACCGGCATTGACGCCTGGGGCTGGGACGCACCCTTCGTGCATACGCGCAAGAAATGGGAGGAGACGCGCGACCCGTCGATCATCTGGGAAGGCCATAAGGCCGGGCGCGAGATTCCCTATTGCCACATGGAGAAGCTGTGTAATCTCGAGCAGCTGCCGTCGTACGGTTTCGTTGTCGCCTGCTTCCCGGCCAAGATCAAAGGCGCCTCTGGCGGCTGGACGCGCGCGGTGGCGCTGTTCGATTAAACACAACGCACAGGATCTTCGCACGCAATCGCCGTCTTCACCACTGCCAACTGGGTGCACGTCCCGTTTGAGGAAAATCAACATGCGTCTTCGATTCTAGGCGACGTTCCGCTCCGCGGGCGAATGCAACGTTGGACATGTCACAGACACCGCGAAAGCCACGCGCTGAGCCAGACAGACTTTAAGTCTCAACAGGAAATCGCCTTTCTCAACGCTACGTCTCGTGGATCAAACGGAAGTGTCGTGCCCATGCGATTGGTGACATATGCATATCCAATTCTGGCTTTCGGATCGGCGAAACCGAAGGAGCCACGGCAATATCAGGGGGTGAGCGATTAAAAAAGGTCTTGACGGTTTCAGACCGAGTTCGAGAGCATTGAGATTATCAAACCATAAGGATTGCCGCGCACGCACATCGATTGTTGGCACTGCAAGCACTAGTCCGTCTTATACTGTTACAAAATTTTTTAATTGGCCAGCTGAAAATATAAAGCGTTGGCTAACACCCTTTACAAATAGTCAGATTTTTATCGAGCCTCTGTTCAGAGGGAGCTAGCTTCTGCTCACGCTGCAAGACGTCCGCGGGTAAATCCTTTGTCGATGGTTGGCGGTGCCCGATCGGAGCTTGTCGAGCTTGCGCCGCATCTCCTACACTCGTCTTGTCATTAGGAGGTTGGCCGGCACCGCCTTGAGCAAGGATGTTGCTCGACCAGGCCAAAAGGAATGCCACGGCGCACAAGATCAAACGCATGGCGAAACTCCAGTTTCGGTAGAATAGCGTAAAATCGCCATGTAGCAAAGTATGTTCGGTTTGATCACGTTACACGGTTACACACTCAAAACGCTGTTTGGTTCCAGCCAACGTAAAAGTACAAGGTGGCACTAGGAGCAGGTACCAGACGCCGAAAGGTCGAAAGGATGCCAATCGATGGCCAGGGTCGTCTTTACTTCCAATATCCAGCGCCATGTTATCTGTCCCGATGCCGATGCTCCCGGACAGACGGTACGTCAGGTCTTAGAGAACGTGTTCGCAAAGAATTCCCAAGCGCGGAGTTATGTGCTCGATGACCAATCTGCACTGCGCAAGCACATGACGATCTTCGTAGATGGTCAGATGGTCCGCGATCGTAAGCGGCTTGAGGACTCCGTAAGCGAGACCAGCATAATCCACGTGCTGCAAGCGCTGTCAGGAGGTTGATGATGAGCGACAGGCTGCTGGTATCGACTCGCAAAGGCCTTTTCACGGTGTCGCGTCAGGCGCGGCGATGGGAGATCACGGCGGTCGACTTCTTGGGCGACAATGTTTCAATGACCCTCGCCGATGGTCGCGACGGACGACTTTATGCGGCTCTCGACCATGGTCATTTTGGCGTGAAGCTTCACCGCTCGACAAAAACGGGCTGGGAAGAGATTGCCGCCCCGGCGTATCCGCCGAAGCCGGAGGGATATGAGGAGAACGATATGTGGGGGCGGCCGCTGAATTGGAGTACGGCTCGCATTTGGGCGCTGGAGGCGGGCGGCATCAACGAGCCGGGCGTCATTTGGTGTGGAACGCTCCCGGGCGGCCTTTTCCGCTCGGCTGATCACGGACAGAGCTGGGAAATGGTGCGGGCCCTTTGGGATCATCCCAAGCGCAAACAGTGGTCGGGCGGTGGAGCGGATCTTCCCGGCCTCCATTCGATCTGCATTGACCCACGCAATTCGCAGCGCGTGTGGGTCGCAGTGTCAACGGGGGGCATTTGGTTTACCGAAGATGGCGGCGCGAGCTGGACTCAACGTGGCGAAGGCATGCGCGCCGAATACGCACCGCCAGAGCAGATCAACGACCCCATCGTCCAAGATGTCCACCGGCTCGTGCAATGTCCGGCGGCGCCAAAGCGAATGTGGGTGCAACACCATAATGGTATTTTTGTCTCCTCCGACGAAGGTAGGACATTCACGGAGATCACCGGCGTTGAACCGTCGACTTTCGGCTTTGCAGTTGCTGTCCATCCGCGGGATCCCGATACGGCGTGGTTCATTCCCGAGATCAAGGATGAAAGGCGCATCCCACGCGAGGGCAAATTGGTGGTCACCCGTACGCGCGACCGCGGCAAAAGCTTTGACGTTCTGACCAAAGGCTTACCGCAATCGCACGCTTACGACGTCGTCTACCGCCATGCGCTCACGCTGGACACGGATGGCATCAGACTCGCCTTCGGTTCGACCACAGGCGGCCTTTGGATCAGCGAGGATCAGGGCGAGACCTGGGTAGGAGTTACGCACACTCTGCCGCCAGTTTATGCAGTGCAGTTCGCGTGAAGTGTCCAATATCGACCCTGCAGAAGCTCATATCTGGGCAGAGCAACGGAAAAGAGGCCCGGGACAATCCCGGGCCTCGATCCTTACTTCGATGGATTTTATGGATCAGTAGTCCATCCCGCCCATGCCTCCACCTGGCATCGCCGGAGCTGGGGATTCCTTCTTCGGTAGCTCCGCAACCATAGCCTCCGTGGTGATCAGGAGGCCGGCAATCGAGGCCGCGTCCTGCAAGGCTGTGCGCACGACCTTGGTCGGGTCGATGATGCCCTTGGTCGTGAGATTACCGTACTCGCTGGTCTGAGCGTCAAAACCGAACGCGTACTGATCCTTCTCGAGGATCTTGCCGACCACGACCGAGCCGTCCTCGCCGGAGTTGATCGCGATCTGGCGGGCCGGCCAGGAGATCGCCTTGCGCACGATTTCCACGCCGTGCCTCTGGTCTTCGTTCTCGGTCTTGATGCGCTTGAGCGCCTCAGCCGAACGCAGCAGGGCGACGCCGCCGCCCGGCAGGATACCTTCCTCGACCGCGGCGCGGGTCGCGTGCATCGCATCGTCGACGCGATCCTTGCGCTCCTTAACCTCGACCTCGGTGGCACCGCCGACGCGGATCACCGCCACGCCGCCGGCCAGCTTGGCTAGCCGCTCTTGCAGCTTCTCTCGGTCATAGTCCGAGGTGGTCTCCTCGATCTGCGCCTTGATCTGTGCTACCCGCGCTTCGATGTCGGACTTCTTGCCGGCGC
>Ga0207763_1000053_pt1 | contig 15773 bp, 18 predicted proteins | sample LuqExpMetageno50_FD_187808 | JGI IMG/M metagenome (GOLD analysis project Ga0207763, IMG submission 187808) | Tropical forest soil microbial communities from Luquillo Experimental Forest, Puerto Rico - Sample 50 (SPAdes) | ecosystem: Environmental > Terrestrial > Soil > Tropical forest ...
AATGTGACTGGCCACCCGGCCACCTGGCCACCGCGAATTCACCGAAGGCGGTTTTCTGAGATGTAGATTTTCCGACTAGATAAATGTGACTGGCCACCCGGCCACCTGGCCACCGCGGATTCACCAAAGGCCATCTTCAAAATAGTGAGGAGTCCGGCACGAGGTAAAGCTACTGCTTTAAGGCGAGCCACCGCGTGCTGGGGGCATCCACCGGGGCTAGCGGGCCCTCAACGCGCCGCCAGGATTTGACTGACCGGTATGACAATATGGCAGACAAGACCATCAGGGTCGAAGTTCATGTCGACCTTGGCATCAAGCGCTCGGACCAGATTTCGCTCGATAACCATGCTGCCGAACCCCTTCTTGCGTCTGACCTTTACCTTGGGGCCGGATCGCTCACGCCAGTCGAGCGCGAGCACCTCATCGCGCAAAACCCAGGTGATCGAGACCTGTCCGCCTGACACGGAAAGCGACCCGAATTTTGCAGCATTGACTGCCAGCTCATGTAACGCGAGGCCGAGATTCTGCGCGACCTCCGGCTTAAGCGCGACGGGCGGGCCATCAACTTTGACCTGCGCTCGAGCATCGCCGACATAAGCGGCCAATTGCGACTGGATCAGTTCGCGCAAAGAGGCGCCGTACCAGCTCTCGCGCACGAGCAGATCGTGCGAAGCTGCCAAAGCCTGCAGCCGCGCGGCGAACTGATTGAGGAAACCGTCAATCGATCCCGCGTGGCGCGCGGTTTGCCGCGCCATCGCCTGGATCACTGCCAACAGATTCTTCGAGCGATGTGTAAGTTCACGCAACAATAGCCGCAGGTGCGCTTCGCTTTCCTTACGCTCGGTAATATCGATTGCGGCGCAGGTTAAACCCACGATTGCGCCTGCTTCGTTGTTGAGCGGTTCGATATGCAGGTCTTGCCAGCGCAGCGTAGGGCCTTCGTTCAGCATAACTTCTACACGTTTTGGCTGACCGGACGCGATCACTTCGCGTTTCACAGCGGTCGTCGACGCGGCAGACGCCGGCGGCAGAATTTCCTCATCGGTGCGGCCAAGGATATCTTCGATGGTAAGCCCAGCGATCGGATTGCTGATCGACGTGTAGCGCAGGTCGCGATCTTGCGTGTAGACGGTAACCTGCGAGCCGCGCAGCGCCTTTTCGTAACGGGCGAAGCGCGCGCGCAGCAGATTAAGCTCCTTATCTTGTGCACTCACCCGCGCAGCAAGCCGTTGCACCTCCCGCTCGAGCCCCTCCAGTTGCGTATCCGCCGCCCACCTTTCTTGTGCCATGGTGGTAGTTCCGAGACTTGCCCGTCGCCCGCCCAGATTATCTGGCGCAAGCTCGGGACCGGCAACCGTGATACCGCATTGTCTTCAATACAATCATCAAACTATTTGTAAGGAAAAGCCGACATCCAACGCCGGCGATATGGAGGGCTTCTAGCTCGCACGGCGTTCGCGTCGCCTGGCATTGCGCTCGAAGAACAGGGCCTGGCTCAACACCGCCGACACCGTCGCTGGCTGGAACGGCTTGGCGATCAGAAAGGCCGGCTCTGGCCGCTCGCCGGTGAGGAAGCGTTCAGGATACGCGGTGATGAAGATCACCGGCACCTCGAAGGAACGCAACATCTCGTTGACCGCGTCGAGACCCGAGCTACCGTCCGCTAGCTGGATATCGGCGAGGATAATTCCCGGGCGCTTCGCGCGCGCAAGCGCGAGCGCTTCGTCATGCGTGCGTGCAACGCCAAGGACGCGATGGCCCAGACCTTCCACGAGACCTTCTAGGTCGAGTGCGATGAACGTCTCGTCTTCGATAATGAGGACATCGGTGGCGATCTCGGCGGCCAATTCGCGGCCAGAATGTTCGAGCAACTGACGCAGGTGTGAGACATCAACGTCCAACACCTTGGCGGCGTCGCCTTCGGACAGCCCCTCAAGCGCCACAAGTAGGAAGGCCTGGCGGGGCATGGGCGCAATCTGAGCGAGGTGTCGCTCGACCGGTTGCTTGGCGTCACTGCGGCTCGGCGAATCGTTCAACGAGATCGAATTCCAGATTCTCGTAAAAAGCCGATAAAGCCCGATCCGAATCGACGATGAGCCGTCCAGAACCTTAGGGTCCTGGATAACGGCCTCCAGGGTCGCCGCCACATAGGCGTCGCCCGAGGCCTGGCTACCGGAAAGGGCGCGCGCATAGCGTCGAAGATAGGGTAACTGCTGTGCAACAGTTGGTGATGTCGGCAAGAAACCCTCCCGAACCTATTCTAGCCCCATATTCTAGCCTCACCGGAATTGGACCTGCAGCCAAAATCAGTCAGAAAAGCCCATCAGGCCTCTAATGCGGCGCCCGGAAAAAAGTTCCCATTATGTTGGAACCTTCCCCCAATCGAGGGGTTTTGCGTGTGAGATTGGCGACTCCGGAGTCTCTAGCGGCCCGGGAATTTGGGGTGGGAAGCGATGAACGAACGCAAACCCGTGGAACAACCAAGACCAATGGACACCGCGGATCTCCGTAATCGAAAATCCAGTTCCAAGCCGGCCAAGCTTAGCCGCGAGGTGCAGGCCCGTCTCGGACAGCAGCTTCGCGCCATGTACGACGATGTCGTCAACCAAGGCGTACCGGATCGGTTCGCCGAGCTAATCAACCGCATCAACGGCGACGGCAGCAAGGATAGGCGATAACGTATGGACGAGTCGGTTCGCAAAGCCGTTCTCGGCGCGGTGCCTAGCCTCCGCGCATTCGCGATCTCCTTATGTGGGAACGTGGATCGCGCCGATGACCTCGTACAGGAAACACTCCTGCGCGCGCTCGCCAATATCGAGTCGTTCCAACCGGGCACCAATATGGCGGCCTGGCTATTCACCATTCTGCGCAACCATTTCCGTTCCGAATATCGGAAACGGCGGCGCGAGGTCGAGGACAGCGAAGGACGCTACGCCGAGACACTGAAATCGCAGCCCGAGCAATACGGCCAAGTTGAGTTTCGTGAATTCCGCGAAGCGCTGGCGCAACTGCCCGCGGATCAGCGGGAAGCTCTCATTTTGGTCGGCGCCTCAGGATTTTCCTACGAAGAGGCTGCGCATATCTGCGGCTGCGCGGTCGGCACCATCAAATCGCGCGTCAATCGCGCGCGCACGCGGCTCGCCGAGTTACTATCGGTTTTCGGCGCCGACGACTTCGGTCCCGACGAGCAAACGCGGGCGGTTTTGGCGCGTGGCGGCGGCTGACGATTCTTTCGCGTTTCTGTCTCTAATAGATAGCTGTCCGCCTGTAGTTCTCCCGCGTTAGAATCTTTAAATGACCGATGATAACACCGAAGTCGCAATCATCGGCGGCGGCGCAGCCGGTATCGCGGCCGCGCGGCACTTGCGCGAGGCAGGCATTGAGTACCTGCTGATCGAGGCGCGGCAGCGCCTGGGCGGACGCGCCTGGACCGTGAACGATGGGCCCGGGTTTCCGATCGACCTTGGTTGCGGCTGGTTGCATTCGGCCGACCGCAATCCCTGGGCCACGGTTGCCCAAGTGCAAGGGCGTACGATCGACAGGACGCCACCCGCCTGGACCCGGCCCGCGCTGCCGATCCGGTTTCCACTGACTGAGCAACGCGAATTCCGTAGCGCCATGGACCGATTCTACGACCGTCTCGAAACCCTTCTGGCCAAGGGCGACGATGTTCCGGCGGCAGATGCGCTCGAGCCCGGCAGCCGCTGGAATAACATGATCACGGCAATCTGCACGTTCATCAGCGGGGCCGAACTCAGCCGCATCTCGGCGCGCGACTTCATCGACTATCAAGACAGCAACGTGAATTGGAGCATTATTGAAGGCTATGGCGCGACCATAGCCGCTGCCGGCAACGGACTTCGCACCGTCCTAGATTGCCCGGTGTATCGCGTCGATCACAGCGGCGCGCGTCTCAGAATCGACACCGCAAAGGGTCTGTTGACCGCCGATCAGACTATCGTGACCCTACCGAGTGCGATCCTAGCCGAAACCGAAGATCTTTTCGCGCCCGCCCTTCCGGAAAAAACCGCGGCAGCGCGCGGCCTTCCGCTGGGCCTTGCCGATAAACTGTTCATCTCACTCGCGACGGCGGAGGAATTCGCACCGAACAGCCGCGTTTTTGGCCATACCGACCGGATCGCGACCGCGGTTTACCAGTTGCGTCCCTTCGGGCGGCCGATGATCGAGTGCTACTTCGGCGGAAGCAATGCCGCCGCTTTGGAAGGCCTGGGGCAGCGCGGGTTCTTCGACTTCGCGGTCTCAGAGCTAATGGACATCTTTGGCAATAACTTTGCCAGCCGGTTAGCGCCGATCCGAATGCATTGTTGGGGCGCTGATCCATTCGCGAAGGGGGCATACTCTTATGCCACCCCGGGAATGGCAGATTGCCGAAGTACACTTGCGGCCTCTCTCGACGACCGCCTATTCTTCGCCGGCGAAGCCTGTTCGCGCGGCAATTTTTCAACAGCACACGGCGCGTGGTTCACCGGCGTCGCGGCTGCGCAAGAGGTGATCGCGCTCCATCGCTGATATCATGTTACCCTCACTACCATCATTACCGTCACTGAATAGAAACGGCCACGTTCTGGCGGTCGGAGTGGTTGGGCGGAGTGGCACCGACGCGCGACGACCCTAAAAAAATTCACTTGCGCCCACGACACGCTGCCGATCGGCACGCGTCTCTCTCAAACCTAACGCTGAAACGAGACCCCAATCGATCGCCACACATATTGCGTTTCTTCGCTCGACTGAGTCGCTTCGCCGTTCGAACTCTTCGCTATATTACCTTGCTGAATGCCTCCCGTTATGCCCTCCCACATAGGAAGACCCCATGCCCGCCAAGCGGCCAGCGCCACGCCTTGCCACGATCACCGAAGCGCAGATGAACGACGCCCAGCGCGCGCTGATGCAAGCGATCCGTTCGGGCCCGCGCGGGCAAACGATAATGCCGCGCGGGCCGTTTGCTGTCTGGATGCATGCGCCAGAGTTCGGTCAACTCGCCCAGGCTCTTGGCAGCCATTGCCGCTACAAGTCCGCGCTGTCGCCGCGGCTTTCGGAATTTGCCATTCTATGCACGGCACGGCTTTGGCGCGCACATTATGAGTGGTTTGCGCATGCCCCTATAGCCGAGAAGTGCGGAGTCAAACCGAAGACGATTCAGGACGTGCGCGCGGGCCGTACGCCGGTGTCGGCGCCGAAGGACGAGCGCGCCATCCACGCTTTTGTACAGGAGTTGTACAAATCCAGACGCGTGAGCGATCGAACTTACGGGCGTGTGCATGCCTTGCTCGGAGATACTGCCACAGTTGAGCTGGTCGGCATCCTGGGCTATTACGCGCTGATTTCGATGACGCTCAACGTGTTTCGCATGCTGCCGCCGCCCGACGCAGCGCTGCCTTTCTCCGAGCCAAAGTGACGCGCCAGCCGATCATTCATCTCATCGCATGCCGCCCATCCCCGGCATGCCCTTCGCCGTTTGGCGTATGAATCGTCTCACCCATCGAATAGCCGCGAGCAAAGTGTTAGACTTACAACAATGGCCAGCGAGAAATCGTCTCCGTCCGATAACGAGCCGCGGGTAGTGAATCTCCGCCGCGGCCGTACCGGCACGCGCAATCCGCTGAAGACGCCGTTACCGCACGACGATCTGGCAAAATTCGAGGAAGGGCCCGACGTCGACGACTATCGGCATCGCATGATCGTTAATCTCGTGGCCTTCATTTTTGTCATTACTCTGATTGGGGCCGGTTACTGGCTAGCCGACACCATGGCCAAGATGCGCAAGAACGAGGACTGTGTGCTATCGGGTCGGCGTGGCTGCACACCAGTCGAGGTAAACAAGGAACGTTGGTAACCGTGAACTGCGCGGGCCGGGCCGCCTTAACGGTCCTGCCCGATTTCCGGCACCATTGAACTCAACTCGCTCCTTCGCTATACGGGCAACCGCACACGAACTGGCGAAGGGTCGCGCCGGGGGCCGAACCGCGTAACTTGCTATTTAGCCTTCCGATCGTCAGAATCCCAAATCGATCAGAGAGTTACCGATGTCTTCGACATTCGACACCATCGCCAACATTATTTCTGAGACATGCGACATTCCGCGCGACTCCATCAAGCCCGAGAGTCACGCCATTAATGACCTTGGCATCGACAGTCTGGATTTCCTTGACATCGCGTTTGCCATTGACAAGGCCTTCGGCATCATGATGCCGCTCGAGAAGTGGACGCAGGAAGTGAACGAGGGAAAGGCCACGACGGACCAGTATTTTGTCCTCAAGAATCTAAGCGAGCGTATAGACGAGCTCGTCGCCGCAAAGGGCGCCTGAAGCCTGCGATAGCCATATGCGTCTCGAGTATTTCCAACTTATCGACCGGATCGTCGACCTCAACCTTGCCGATCGCAATATCAGCAGCGTGGCGACAGTTCCGACCACTAATCCGATCTTCGAGGGTCATTTTCCCGGCTTCCCGCTGATGCCGGGCGTGCTGCTGATTGAGGCAATGGCGCAGACGGCGGGCTGGCTGGTCCTCGCCCGGCACGAATTTAAACGCATGGCGATCCTCTGCGCGGTGAGAGATGCGAGGCTGCGAACTTTTGTTACTCCCGGCCAACAGCTGTCGATCAAAGCCCATCTGAAGCATGAAGGATCCGGCTATTCGGTTCTGGAGGCAAAAGGCAGTGTCGAGGACAATTCGGTTTGCGAAGCGACCGTGATGCTGCGCGTGGTCGACTTTCCGAACGCCGAGATGCGCTCGCATATGCGCGCCTATGCAGCTCAGATTGGGCTGAGCGTCGAGACCCCTGTCGATGGCTAAGGCCGCCCGCGAAGTCTGGATCACCGGTATCGGCATTGTCTCCTGCCTTGGTGAAGGCCCGCAAGCCCATTGGCAGAAGCTGATGGAGGCACTTCCCAGCGCTGACACCGCCACCTTTGCGCCTTACGTCGTGCACCGAATCGTGCCGATCAATTTTGATACGCAGATCCCGAAGAAGAGCGACCAACGTCAGATGGAGACCTGGCAGCGCATTGGCACCTATGCGGCCGGCCTGGCGCTCGATTCGGCCGGGGTTAAAAGCAAGACTGACATTCTCTCGCGCATGGACATGATCGTGGCCGCCAGCGGCGGTGAGCGTGATCTCGCTGTCGACAGCGCGATCTTGAGCGACATGAAGCAGGCGCCGGATCCGGACGTTCTGCTCAACAAGCGGCTGATGACCGACTTGCGGCCGACATTGTTCCTGGCGCAGCTCTCCAACCTCCTCGCCGGTAACATATCGATCGTGCACGGCGTGATCGGCTCTTCACGTACCTTCATGGGCGAAGAGAACGCCGGCGTCGATGCCGTGCGCATTGCCCTGTCACGCATTGCCGACGGATCAAGCGACATCGCGCTGGTCGGCGGTGCCTCCAATGCCGAGCGACCAGATCTCCTGCTGACCTATACGTTCGCCGATCTGGCAATGAAGGATTGCTATGTCCCGGTCTGGGAGCGCGGCACGCCGGGCAGTTTCGCTCTTGGATCACTCGGTGCCTTTTTGGTCATCGAGGCGCGTGGCCACGCTCAAGCGCGTGGCGCCAAACCCCTGGCGCGGCTGACCGCCGTCGTTTCCGAGCGCGCGAGCCGCAAGCCAGGCACAGTAACTGTCGCCCTTTCCAAGTTGTGGGACCAGATCAAGGACAAGGTGAGGAGTGGTCACGCCGCCATTATTTCAGGCGCGACTGGCCTGCAGCCGGCCACCGGCGAAGAACGCGCCTTTCTGGATAGCCACCGCGACCTTGCCGTCCGCGCTACCGGTTCCTATGTCGGTCATGGCCTCGAACCGCAGTTCTGCATGAATGTGGCCCTGGCCACCGTCGCGCTCGGCCATGATAGTTTGTTTCCGCCTTGCGACTTGACAGGCGTGGAGCGGCCGATGAGCGGGGATTTGAACCAAGTCGTTGTGACCAGTGTCGGGCATTGGCGGGGCGAAGGCCTCGCTTTGATCGAGCAGGTGGGCTGAGGGGATAGAGATATGTCATCGACCACAGATAAATTCGGCCGGCCAACCGTCGTCGTGACAGGCATCGGCGTGGTCACCTCGCTCGGCGCTGGCAAGGCGGAAAACTGGGCCAAGCTCACAGCGGGCCAGTCCGGAATTCGCGCCATCACCCGTTTTCCCACTGAAGGCTTGAGGACGCGCATCGGCGGCACTATTGATTTCCTGCCGCCGCAAGTCGGCGCGCCCGAGCTGACCGAATATATCGCCGACCTCGCCGCCGAGGAGGCGATCGCAGAAGCCGGTGTCGGCAGCCCCGGCGACTTCCCGGGCCCATTGTTCCTCGCCATGCCGCCAATCGAAGTCGGTTGGCCAGAGCGCATCGCCGTCAGCGAGAAGTCCGGCGCTAGGGACAAGTTCACTTACGCCGACCTGCTGCGCGGCAGCGGAAATTTCCCCGCCTATCACCGGCGCTTCCTGTTCGGCTCGGTGGCCGACCATGTGGCTGAGAAGTTCGGCACCAAGGGCTCCCCTATTTCGCTTTCGACCGCCTGCGCGTCGGGGGCGAGCGCCATCCAGCTTGGAGTCGAAGCGATCCGCCGCGGCGAGACCGAAACCGCTCTGTGCATCGGCACCGACGGCTCGATCAATCCCGAAATGGTCATCCGCTTCTCGCTGTTGTCTGCGCTCTCCACCGCCAACGACGTGCCGCATACCGCGTCCAAGCCGTTCTCCAAGAACCGCGACGGCTTTGTCGTGGCCGAAGGCGCCGGCGCGGTCGTGTTGGAAAGCTACGAGTCAGCCAAGACCCGCGGTGCCAAGATCCTCGGCGTGTTCGAAGGCTGCAGCGAGACCGCTGATGGCTTCCATCGCACTCGCTCGAGTCCGGATGGCAAGCCGATCATCGGCTGCATGACGAACGCGATAAAGGATGCCGGCCTGACCCCCGACGATATCGATTACGTGAACGCTCACGGCACCTCGACGCCGGAAAACGACAAGATGGAGTATCTCGGCCTGTCCACGGTTTTCGGCGAACGGGTCAAGAGTGTGCCGGTATCGTCGAACAAATCGATGATTGGGCATGCACTTTCAGCGGCGGGTGCAGTCGAGGCCGTATTCTCTTTGCTCACATTGCAGCACCAGCGTATTCCGCCGACGATCAATTACGAAGTGCCAGATCCGACGATTCCGCTCGACGTCGTCCCGAATAAGGCTCGCGACGCGCGTGTGCGGCATGCCATTTCGAATTCGTTCGGGTTTGGCGGACAGAACGTCTCGCTGGTGATGGGACTTGAGCCGGCTTGAAGGCTGCTCAATCGCGCCATGCGCTCTTTAAGACTTATCGGCGATCGACAGGTTGAACTTGCCGATGTTCCGGAACCGCCGCCGCCAGGCGACGGCGAGGCGCAGGTGCGGATCAAGGCGGTCGCGCTCAATCATCTCGACCTGTGGGGCTTTCGCGGGATGGCTTTCGTCAAGCGCAAACTGCCGCTGGTGGTCGGCGCCGAAGCTTCCGGCGAGATCACGGCAACGGGCGCGGGTGTCACCAGTTTCAAACCCGGTGACAAGGTCACGATGTTTGGTGCCCTCACCTGCGGTCAGTGCGTCGCCTGCCGCGACGGTCGCGACAATCTGTGCGAGAACGTTGGCGGCATCATGGGCTTTCATATCGACGGATTTGCGCGCGATCTGATTAACCTGCCGGCACGGCTGATCATTCCTGTGCCGGCCGGCGTATCGCTGCGCGACGCCGCCTGCGCGCCGGTCGCCTTCGGCACGGTCGAGCACATGCTGTTCGACAATGCCAAGCTCAGGCCCAGCGAGACCATTCTCGTGCAAGCCGGTGGCTCCGGCATCGGCTCGGTCGCCATCAAGATGGCCAAAGCGATCGGCTGCACCGTGATTACCACAGTCGGCGATGACGCCAAGGTGGAGAAAGCCAAGGCACTCGGTGCCGACCACGTCATCAACTACAAGACCGAGCGCTTCGAAGGCGTCACCCGCAAGCTCACCTCCAAGAAGGGCGTTGACGTGGTGTTTGAACACGTCGGCGGCGAGGGCTTCAACGCCTCGCTGTTCTGCCTCAAGCGCGGCGGACGGCTGGTGACTTGCGGTTCAACCGCCGGGCCCAGCGTGACCATCAATTTGATGCAGCTATTCCAGCAGCAATACAAGATTTTCGGATCGTTCGGCTGCTCGATGCGCAATATCCGTGACAGCCTGTCGAAGATGGCCGCCGGCATTACGCCGATTATCGACACTGAGGTGCCGCTCTCCGACTTCCAGCACGGCCTGGCGCGTATCGAAAACCGACATGTGTTCGGCAAGGTGATTGTGAACTTCTAATGCCCGACGCGATGACGCGGACGATCCGGCGTTTGCGCGGCGGCGTGAAGCACGCCGGAAACGCCGTTCTGGGTGCTTTAGCGATCGCGCTGATCAAAGCTCTGCGCCGCACCGACCCCGATTGGCTGGGCGATTTCGCCGGTCGGACGATGCGCATGATCGGTGCGCTGCTGCCGGAAAATCGTCTCGGGCGTGAAAATCTTGCCGCCGCCTTTCCGGAAAAATCCGCTGCGGAGATCGAGGAGATCCTGCGCGGCGTCTGGGATAATCTCGGGCGTGTAGGCGCCGAATTCGTACACCTTGAGCGTTTGTGGGACTACGAATCGCCGGGAAAGCCCGGTCGCTTTGATATATCACCTACGACCGTGCAGCGCTTTCTCCATCTAAGGGAAGACGGCAAGCCTGCACTTATTTTTTCCGCTCATCTCGCCAATTGGGAATTGCCCGCAATTTCGGCGGCCACGCACGGTGTCGACAGCACAGTGCTCTATCGCGGGCCGAATATTCCGGCGATCGACCGCTGGATCACCGAAACACGCGCCGCTCTTATGGGCACGTTGATTCAGACCGGGCTCGATGCGCCGCTGAAACTTGCCCAAGCGCTCGAGCGCGGTAGCCATGTCGGCATGCTGGTTGATCAATATTACGTACGCGGCGTGCCCGTGACCTTCTTTGGGCAGCCCACGAAAGCCAATCCGCTATTGGCGCGGCTGGCGCGGCATTTCGACTGCCCGATTTATGGGGTCCGTCTCGTGCGCCTACCGAGCCACCGCTTTCGCGCGGAAATTACGGAGGCAATCGACCCAACGCGCGACGCCGAAGGCAAAATCGACGTCGCCGGTACCATGCAGATAATCACCGGCGTCGTCGAAAGCTGGATTCGGGAACACCCCGAGCAGTGGCTTTGGCTGCACCGGCGTTGGCGGATGGATTAACCGCCGGCACGCGTAGGCAGACCTGCTGCCTTCCACGCCACGATACCTCCCGCAAGATGGCTGCGATACGGATAACCCTGTTCCTGAGCCAAGAACGAGGCCGTCATCGAGCGCTTGCCTGTCCGGCAGGCGAACACGACCAACCTGTCCTTCGGATCCGGAATATCTGCCGGATCGAAGACCGAGATCGGAACTATCACCGCGTCGGGATAGGCCTCTACCGACGTCTCGCTCGGTTCGCGCACGTCAACCAATAACATGCGTCCTTCCGACACCCCACGGGCCACTTCTTCCGGCGTCAAGTTCTGCAGTTCGTAGCCCTGGGGCTCTGCCATGATCTACTCCGTTTAAAAACGTCTTTATTTTCTATCCGGAATCGACAGGCGCCGCACCAGCCTTTTACGGGCGATCAGACAATTGGCTTCGCGGATCATCAAGAATGCGCGGTCGATGATCGAGGTGCGGTTGATTTCTTCCTCCACCAGCATGAGATGCAATTTGTCGAGGATCGACAGGCGAGGCAGAACAAAATTGGCGAGCGCACCGCCCGCACAACCGCTGTAAATGACGCTGGACTGGGCCTGTTAAGAGGCGGTAAAGGCTAACCGATCGTGAAGGAAAAGCCGCCATATGGCCGCCCTCATGTGCTGACGGCCGGAAAAGGCTGCAAAAATCACTGAAAATGGGCGGCAAAAGCTCGAAGATAACCGCGAGAACCCAAGGAGAGCTCCCATGCGTGAGATCGGCCATTTCATCGGCGGCAAGGCCGTCAAAGGCACCTCGGGACGGTTTGGTGACGTCTTCGATCCCAATACCGGCGCCGTGCAAGCGAGGGTTGCTTTGGCCAAGCACTCCGAGGTCGAGCACGCGATCGCCAATGCGCAAGCTGCACAACCGGCTTGGGCGGCGACCAACCCGCAGCGCCGCGCGCGCGTGTTCTTCAAATTCCTCGAGCTGATGCAGAGCGAATTCGACAGCCTTGCCAAGCTGCTTTCCTCCGAGCACGGCAAGACCGTGCCCGATTCACGCGGCGACATTCAGCGGGGCCTGGAAGTTGTGGAGTTTGCCTGCGGCATTCCGCATCTGTTGAAAGGCGAGTTCACCGAGGGCGGCGGGCCCGGCATTGACCTCTATTCAATTCGCCAACCACTCGGCGTTGTTGCGGGCATCACACCATTCAATTTTCCAGCGATGATCCCGCTTTGGAAAGCCGCACCGGCGATCGCCTGCGGCAACGCCTTCCTGCTCAAGCCCTCGGAACGTGACCCGTCGGTACCGATGCGCATCGCGGAGTTGTTCATCGAAGCCGGCCTGCCGCAAGGCGTGCTCAATGTCGTCAACGGCGACAAGGAAGCCGTCGATACGCTGCTTACCGACGACCGCATCAAGGCAATCGGCTTCGTCGGTTCCTCGGCGATCGCCGAATACATTTACGCGACCGGCTGCGCCAATGGAAAGCGCGTGCAGTGCTTCGGTGGAGCCAAAAACCACATGATCGTGATGCCAGATGCCGACATGGATCAGGCAGTCGACGCGTTGGTCGGGGCCGGTTACGGATCGGCGGGTGAACGCTGCATGGCGATCTCGGTCGCGGTACCGGTCGGCGAGAAGACCGCTGACGTGCTAGTAAACAAGCTGATTCCGCGCGTGGAGAATTTGAAAATCGGCCCCTCCATCGACCCGCAGGCAGACTACGGCCCGCTGGTGACGCGAGCGCACCTGAATAAAGTGAAGGAGTATGTCGATCTTGGCGTCAAGGAAGGCGCCAAGCTCGTGGTCGACGGCCGAGGGTTCAAGCTGCAAGGTTACGAGAACGGCAACTTTATGGGCGGCTGCCTGTTCGACGAAGTGAAGCCGTCGATGCGTATCTATAGAGAGGAGATATTCGGGCCGGTGCTGTCCGTCGTGCGCGCCAAGGACTACGAAGAGGCCGTGCGACTGCCCTCCGACCATGAATATGGCAACGGCGTCGCCGTCTTCACACGTGACGGCGATACAGCTCGCGATTTCGTCAGCCGCGTGCAGGTCGGCATGGTGGGCGTCAACTTCGCGATTCCCGTGCCCCTCGCCTATCATACCTTCGGTGGCTGGAAGCGATCCGGCTTCGGCGATCTTAATCAGCACGGACCGGATGCGGTGCGCTTCTACACGAAGACCAAGACCGTGACCTCACGCTGGCCGACCGGCACCAAGGAAGGCGCTGAATTCGTGATACCGACCATGAAGTGAGAATGCAGCGGGGGGCCTTAATTTGGACGGCCGGCTGCGCTGTCACGGCGTTGTTGCTCTCAGACTGCGCCGGCAATCCGTTTGGCGAGACGACTGGAGGCGCGCAGAATCCTGATATGCCCGGCCGCTGGGTGCTGGCCGCGCCTAACGCACCACCTTGCGGTATGGAATTCAAAGGTGCTCCCGGTGCGAAGCAAGGAATCGTTTCGCCGGACGGTGGCTGCCCGGGCAAATTCTTTACCAGCCGCCATTGGACGTTCGGACAGGGGGCACTTACCATCAATGATCAGGATAACCAGACCTTGGCGCGTCTCAACTTCGCCAATGGCTCTTTCGAAGGTCAAGCGAGTGCTGGAGTGCAGGTGACGCTGTCGCGTGCGGAATAGGAGCAGCCATGGCCGAATTTCAGCTTTATTGCTTCGCCCAATCCGGCAACGCTCACCGCTGCGTAATCGCTGAATGTTTTTCGCGCTTAGTTCAGCCGGACCGGGCGATCATGATCGTCCGGTCCGGTCACCGGGCCCGGTGTAATCGGTGCTTCGCTAGCCGGCGTTCCGGCGGCCGCTAGCGTATCCTTGCGCTGATACTCGCGGTAGGAAAGCCAGCCGACCGGAAGGCAGGCAAGGTACGCGATTGAGCCGATGGCAAGCACGGCCCACGGATAGCTGATGAGCAACGCGAAGAATAGGACTACGACGACAAACACAGGCAGCACCATGTCGGGCGGCACACGCTTGCCTACACGCTTGCCTGAAAACACCGGCAACCGCGACACCATCAGGAGCGCAATCGCCAGTGTGTAGAAGAATGTGATCCATACCGTGATCAGTCCGTTCGAGACGCCGAGCAGATTGAGATAGATCGGCAGCAGCACGGTGATGGCGCCGGCGGGCGCCGGTATGCCGGTGAAGAAATTGGCCGCCCAAGCCGGTTTGTTGGGATCATCGATCATCACATTGAAGCGCGCCAGGCGCAGACCGGCGCAGATTGCGAAGATGATCGAGGCTATCCAGCCCGCCGACTTGAGCTCCACCAAACCCCAGAAATAAAGGATCAAGGCCGGAGCCACGCCGAAGTTCACGAAATCGGCAAGACTGTCGAGCTCGGCGCCGAAGCGCGACGTACCCTTGAGCATGCGTGCGATGCGGCCGTCGATGCCGTCAAGCAACGCGGCGAATACGATGGCCGCCAGCGCCAGTTCGAGCTTGCCCTCGACCGCGACGCGGATGGCAGTAAGCCCCGCGCACAAAGCGAGCAGCGTGATCAGGTTGGGCAACAGTGTCCGCACCGGAATCGGCTTGAAGCGGCGACGCTGGCGCGGCGGCGGTGCTGGATCGAACGGTGGAAAAACCATAAGTTTATTATAGCGCTTCGGGGTGCTGCCGAGTTGGCGATACTCGCTTATGGTATAATTGCGCCAAAAGAATGTGCAACGTCACCTCTGCGATCAAAATGCCATTGCAATTTCAGAGGGATATCGGCCTATTTCCCTTGGGCTGACCGTCGGCCTCAAGCCGTAACGCAAACCTTACGCAGCCACCTAACGGCAATCGGCTACCCGCTGCGGAACGTGCGGCCAGCGTCCGGCGTGCGCAGGTCGGCAAGCACGGTCTCGCCGGCGATCGCAGTCTGTCCGACCGCGACGATCGGGGGCGTGCCATCGGGTAAATAAATGTCCACACGCGAGCCGAAGCGGATCATGCCGAAGCGCTCGCCGGCGCCAAGTGGTTGGCCTGCGTGCACGAAGCAAACGATGCGGCGCGCAATCAGTCCGGCGATCTGCACCACCGCTACCCGTGCGCCAGTAGTGGCGATCACCAGCGAATTGCGCTCATTATCGGTGCTCGCCTTGTCGAGATCGGCATTGAAGAACTTGCCCGGCCGGTAAACGATTTTCTCGATACGGCCCGCCACCGGGCTGCGGTTCACATGGCAATCGAACACGCTCATAAAGATGGAAATGCGCGGCAACTGCTTGTCCCCGAGCGCCAGCTCATACGGCGGCGCCGCGGTGGTGATCTGACTGATGCGGCCGTCAGCGGGAGCGACGACTAGGCCCTCGCGTACTGGCGTCGTACGCGGTGGGTCTCGGAAGAAATATGCGCACCAGATGGTCGCAAGTGCGCCCAGCCACCCGAGCGGACTCCACAGCCAGAACAGCACGAGACCCACGAGCGCGAAAGCGCCGATGAATGGGTACCCTTCCGGTGTGATTGGCACGAATTGTGAGCGGACTGAATCGTAGATTGACATACCCTACCCTACTCCGCCGCATCGGCGGG
>Ga0207763_1000089_pt1 | contig 13309 bp, 10 predicted proteins | sample LuqExpMetageno50_FD_187808 | JGI IMG/M metagenome (GOLD analysis project Ga0207763, IMG submission 187808) | Tropical forest soil microbial communities from Luquillo Experimental Forest, Puerto Rico - Sample 50 (SPAdes) | ecosystem: Environmental > Terrestrial > Soil > Tropical forest ...
TCTGCAACAACTCGGCAACGCGCGCACCAACCGTGTCGCTCTCCTCGCGCGACTGCCACAGCCGTAGCCGGAAGCCGCTCGCCGATTCGACGGCGATGCGCAGGTTTTCGCGCACAGTCAGTTCCGGGAAGACCTCTGTGATCTGGAACGTGCGCGCCATACCGCGCCAGACGCGGCGCGCCGGCGGCAATGTGGTGACGTCCTCGCCGTCGAAGACGATGCGGCCCGAGGTTGGCATGAGGAAACCGCTGATCGTATTGAAGAACGTCGTCTTGCCGGCGCCGTTCGGCCCGATCACCGCGCGCAGCTCGCCGGGCTGGAGCGCCATCGAGACATCGCTCACGGCAACGAGGCTGCCGAAGCGTTTGGAGACGTTTTCGACTTTGAGCAGACTCATGACGCCGCCTTCCCCCGGATGAACCCGAGCAGTCCGCGCGGGAAGAACAAGACCACAAGCACGAACAGCAGCCCGACGAACGACATCCAGTTTACCGTCACGCTGGACAGATAGTCCTGCAGCACGACGAACACCGCCGCTCCCAACAGCGGCCCCCAGAAGCTGCGCATGCCGCCCATCACCGCCATCATCACGAAGTCGCCGGACTGGCTGTAGTGCAGCCCGCGCGGGTCGGCGAAGTTGTTGAGCAGCGCATAGAGCGCGCCGGCGAAGCCCATGAAGAAACAGGAGAGCGTGAACACGATCCAGATGTGCCGCTCGATGGGAATGCCGAGGAAGCGCGCACGGCGTTCGTTTTCACGGATGGCAAGCATCGTGCGCCCGAACGGCGAGCGCAGGATGAAGCCCATCACGGCAACCGCGATCGCGAAGCTGAACAGCACGAAGTAGTAGAAGTTGTCGGCGTTCGACAGGATGTCGATCTTGAACGCACCGAGGTCGAGCGGCTGACGCGAGAAGCCGCGCAGGCCGTCGTCGCCGCCGGTCACCGAGCTCCATTGGAAGGCGATGTAATAAAATACCTGCCCGAACGCGATGGTCACCATGGCGAAATAAACACCGCGGCGGCGCACGATCAGCATGCCGAGCAGCGCGCCAGCGAGTCCTCCCAACAGCGTGCCGGCGATTAGCGACAGCGGCGTGCTTGGTGCGAGGAATTTGAGTGCGAAGCCCGCGCCGTACGCGCCGAGGCCGAAATAGGCAGCGTGGCCGAATGAGAGCACGCCGGTGAAGCCTAGCAGGAAATTCACCGACATTGCGGCCAGGCCAAGCACGAGCACGCGCGTGCCGAGTGCGGTGTAGCCGCCGAGCGGCGGCATCCAGACCGGCGCGAGGATCAATAGAGCCCAGACGCAGGCGAGGATCGCCAGCTTGCGAAAGTTGGCCGGCGTCATGTCATCATGCCTTCTTCGCCGAGCAGACCGCGCGGCCTGACCAGCAGCACCACCGCCATCAGCACATACATTATCGCTTCACTGGCGGCGGGCAGAAACACCGCGGTCACCCCCGAAGCGACGCCGATCAGCAACCCGCCCAAGAGCGTACCGGTCAGGCTGCCGACGCCGCCGACGATGATCGCGATGAAGCTCGGCATCAGCAGGCCGGCGCCCATCGTGGGCTCAAGCCCAAGCTGACCCGCGGCGAGCACGCCGCTCAAGCCCGCGAGGAAAATGCCGGCCGCGAAGTTCAGCGAACGCAATGTGCGCACGTTCACGCCCAGCGCCGACACGGTTTCGAGGTCGAGCGTGCCCGCGCGGATGCGGATGCCGAGCCGGCTGTAGCGTAGCAATGCGAACAGCACGCCGACGGCAACGATCACCATAACCACCATGAACAGCCGGTAGCCCGTGATGAAGAAGAAGTCGTAGCTCAACGGCTGCGACAACAGCGGCGGGACGGAAACCGGCTTGCCCTGCGCCCCCCAGATGAAGCGCGTTCCGTCTTCCAGGATAAAGGCGAGCCCGAAAGTGAGCAGAAGGCTGTAGAGAGGATCGCGCCCGTACAACGGGCGGATCAAGATGCGCTCGACGACGAGCCCGATGACGGCGGTCAGCGGGGGGGCGATCAGCAGCGCGCCCCAGAACCCGACATAGGGCGTGATGGTGTAGGCGATATAGCCGCCGACGACCAGAAAGCCTCCATGCGCGAAATTGATGACGTTGCTCAGGTTGAGGATCAACGACAGGCCGAGGGCCATGAGCACGTAAAAGGCACCAATGATCACGCCATTGGTGACGTTGAACAGCAGCAGTTGCAGCATGGAGAACTCGTCGTGAGCGGCGCTTCAGAGATACGCGCCCGGAAAGCGTAAACTTCCCGGGCGCGGACGTCTCGAATTAGCTTAGGCCGGCCACTGCAGCGTGCAGCCGGTCTCGCTCACGGGCGGATTGACCTGATCGCCGGCAACCATGCTGTCGACCTGGAACAGATCCTCCGGATCGCCCGCCGCCTTTTGCAAGGCCTTGCCGACGAAGGCGGTGGTCATCAGCTGATGATCGCCTTCGCGATAATAGACCTTGTTCGGCTGCAGTTTCACTTCCGGCGGCAGTTCGAAATTGCCGAGCGCCTTGGCAAGCTTCACGCCATCAAGAGATTTCTCGTGGTTCGCGGCCAGCGCATAGGTCCACACCGAGGTGTAGCCGAACCAGGTGCGTGCGGTCGGCACCTTGCCGCCGCTCCGTTTACGGATCTCGGCGACGAACTGGTCGAGACCCGGTGTATTCGGCTGCTTCCAGTACCATTCGAACATCCAGACGCCGACGCGCGCTTCCGGCGGCATGGCCTCGAGCGATTCCAATTCCTGCTGCAGGCCGGCGACGTGGATCTGCTTGTCGATCCCGAATTGCGCGATCTGCTTCAGGCAGTTCACCATATCCGAGCCCTGCGGCAGGACGAGCAACACGTCCGGGTTCGCCGCGCGCGCCTTGATGAGATAGGCCGAGAAGTCGGCAGTGCCGAGCGGGGCGAGTTCATTACCGGTGATGGTGCCGCCGAGCTTTTGCAGGTTGGCGGCTGCCGCCTGCTGCAAGGTGTGGCCGAACGCGTAATCGGGCGTAATGAAGTGCCACTTCTTGCCGTAGTTCTTGAACAGCAGCTCGGAGACCGAGTTCGCTTCCGCGCGCGTCGTATTGCAGACGCGGTAGACGTTCCACTTGCAGTCCTTGCCAGTGATGCCGTCGGTGTGGCCGCCGGAGACGACGTGCAGCACCTTCTTCTCGTTGGTGACCTGCGCCATCGCCTGCGCGATGCCGGAATTGACGTCGCCGATGATGAACTGCACGTTGTCGCGTTCGATCAGCTTGCGCGTCTTCTGCACGCCGGTGCCGACGTCGTTCGCCGAATCCTCGACCAGGAGTTCGAGCGGACGGCCCATGACGCCGCCTTTGGCGTTGATCTGCTCGACCGCGAATTTCGCGCCGATCACTTCGTTCTGCGCGACGGCGGCATAGACGCCGGTCAGCGGATCGACCATGCCGATCTTGATCGCGTCGGCCGCGCGGGCCGTGATGACGAAGGGCGATGCGACCTGCGCCACGCCCGCCGCCAACGCCGTCTTCAGAACGGTGCGGCGGTTCAATTGTCCGATCTTATCCATGTGTATCCCTCCCGTGTGCTAATTTCGGACGCCACTGGTGCGCGCGCCCGTTGATTACCGGCGACAGTACGGGCGGCCAAGGCGACAGGCAAGGCGGTGTTGGCGGTTGCCCGCGAGTCTTGATGTTTATGGCCCGGACTATGGCACGTTCGACTTTGGTCTAGCGCCGGATAACAACCCGCCGCCCGACCTGTCTTTTCGCACGGGCTGTATGGGCTGCGCAAATCGCGGCTGTCGTCGAGGACCTAAGAATGCGTGAACAGCGACCGCGACATTCTTGACCACGCTTTTAATCTTCTCCGATTCGGTCGGCCAGCTTATCACGTTGCAGCAGGACGACCGCGCCGCGCTCGATCCGCAGAAGCTTTGCCCGCTCCCACTGACGCAGTTGCTTGTTCGTACTCTCGCGTGAGGCGCCGACCATCTGACTGATTTCGCGTTGCGTCACCCGAATTTTGGCCTGTGACGATTCCGCAGCAGCTTTTTCATGGAGAAAGAGCAGCGCCTTGGCCAAGCGACCGGCAAGATCGAGAAAAACAATATCTTCCACCTGCTCGCTCGTCCGCCTGACCCGGCCGCACAGGATCTCGATGAAGCGGAGCGCGAGGTCGGGATATCGACGAAGCACGGGCAGGACCTCCCGCCTGTCGATCACCATCACCTCGCTTCTCTCTAATGCGACCGCGTCGGCCGTCCGGATCCCACCATCCAGCGCGGCGATTTCACCAAAGATTTCGCCCGGAAGGATGAGGTTGAAAACGGCGCTTCGACCGGCTTCCGACGGAGCGTCGACCCGCATAGCACCGGAGACCAGCACATAAAGGCTGGAGCCCTGGTCCCCCTTGCGGAATAAAACGGCCCCCTTGCGAAGGGTGCGGGTCACCGCCCGCGGGCCGAGTTCATTCACAATTGAAGGATCGAGGCCTCGAAAAAATGGATGCACCCGAAGGATTGCATCTCGATCGAGCGGCTCGCGTCTGAGCTGCCCCTCACTCTCCTTCTCCACCGTCTGCGCCTCCATAACGCAAGGAGCCAACTGATATTGCAGCCTATGATTTAGGTCCACGCCATAGAACTGCTCTATATAACTTTTTTCGAGACGCGAAATGCATCTACCATCCGGTGGTTTACCGGATCACGCGAGCTGGGGGCGACAATCTTACCCACGTGAAGATCGCTACGGCAACGGCTGCCGTAGCAAATTGAAGAAGCAGAGATCGGTAAGGCTCTTCGAATTTTACAAACATTGGGGGCACGCGTCTCCCGCCGACTTAAACCGACGTAACCTCTCGGCGCAGTCTATTCCGCCTTGGGGCAAACGTGGTAGGCTTGAATTGTCTCATTTTGCGCAGACTTATGCTCGACTCCCGCCGAGCCGCCTACCCGAGCGCCAGCGACATCGCGCGTCGTTAACAAGTTCGCTTCACGCACTTCCGGCACACACTCGTCGACGGCGTTGCCAGCCCCACTTTATGGCTTAAGCACACTGCCGGACTCGCTCGGTTAAGCATTGAACATGGAATATTTACCTATTGACACTAGGCGAATTACATAGAATGAACGCTCATTCTCTTTATGCCGCGGTGCGGCGTGACGGACGGAGCCGTTATGAGGCGAGCGAACGCACAACTCCAATCCGACCGGCAGGCGGAGATTCTAGAAGCGGCTGAACGGTGCTTTGCACGCTCGGGCTTTCACCAAGCGTCAATGCAGGACATCTGCGCGGAAGCCGGCATGAGTCCGGGCAATCTCTACCGCTACTTCCGATCAAAAGAAGCGCTGATCGCCGGCATTTCCGAGCGCAATCGCGCGCAGGCAGCCGCCGCGCTCGGCGACATCGGGAAAGCCCCCGACTTCTTCGCCGCCTTAGCCGAGCACGCGCGGCACCACCTCATCGAGCGCAGCGCCGATGAGGTCGGCCTCTGTGCCGAGATCATGTCTGAGAGCCGCCGCAACCCGGAGGTCGCGCGGCTGTGCGAAAAGATCGAACGCGATATCAAGAACCGTCTCGCCGCAATGCTTCGATCCGCCATCGAGCGGGGCGAAGTGCGGGCCGATCTCGACGTCGAAAGCGCTGCGCTCGTGCTCATGGTGCTCGTGGACGGAATGTCCTGGCGCCGCGCGGTCGAGAAAGGGTTCGATGTGGATCGCGTGCTGCCGATGATCCTGCAAATGGTGCGGTCGCTGCTCTCGCCGCCCGGGGCAATGAAGACAAACTCGGAGGTTCTGCGATGAGAGCAAGTCGCGTCACCGCCGTCGCCCTCGTCGCAGGCGCTGGGCTTTGGATTGCCTCCGGACACCTGTTGCCGCGCGACAGCGCCGAAGGTCAGGCCGCCATCCGTCCGGCCGAGATCAAGGAGCAGCCGCGCTTTCGTGTCTCGGTCGCGACGGCAAACGTCTCGCAGCATAGCCCCACGCTCATACTCTCCGGCCGCACCGAGGCCGATCACAAAGTGATTATCACGGCGCGCACGGGCGGTGTGCTGACGCAGTTGCATGTGCACCGTGGTCAGCATGTGAAGAAGGGCGAGATCGTCGCAGTGCTCTCGGACGAGGCGCGCGAGGCGCAGGTTACGCAGGCGCAGGCACTGTTCGACCAGCGCAAGGCAGAACTCGATGCAAAGCGCTCGCTGATCGAAACGGGCACGCTGCCAAAGCTCGACCTCGCGAACCTCGAAGCCCAATATAAGGCATCGGAAGCGGCGGTTGCGTCCGCACAGGCTGAGCGGGACCGCGGCGTTGTGCGCGCGCCATGGGACGGCGTGATCACCGATGTGCCTGCGGAGGTCGGCGGCGCCGCCTTCTCGATGGCCGGAAAGGAAATCGCGACGCTCGTTGCACTCGACCCGATGCTCGCGGTGGTCGAGATCTCCGAACGCAAGCTCGCTGGCATCAAGGTTGGTGAGTGGGCAGAGGTCCGCTTGATCACGGGACAGACCGTTGCCGGCCGCGTCCGCTATGTCGCCAAATCGGCAAGCCCAACCACCCGCACCTATCGGGTCGAGGTCGAGATGGCGAATGCCGACGGCAAGATTCCGGACGGCATCACGTCCGAGGTGGTGCTAACGCTGGCCCCGGTTGCGGCTGCGCAGATCCCGCGGTCCGCCCTCACGATCGCGTCCAACGGCGAGATCGGCCTGCGTCTCGTCAACGACACGGAAAGAGTCGCGTTCGTACCCGTGCACATCGTCGACGATGGTCAGGACACAATGTGGGTGTCCGGTCTGAACGACGGCGCCCGCGTGATCGTGCGCGGCCAGGATTTCGTGCGCGAAGGTCAACTCGTTGCCACAAGCGATGTGAACGACCAGAGCGCGTCGCGCTGAGCGCACGTTAACCCGAAAGCGACATCGCCATGTCCCGTTTCATTGCCTATGCGATCGAGCATGCCCGGCTGACGCTTGCGCTGCTCGTCTTCCTGCTCGTGGCGGGCCTTGTCGCCTATCGCACGATCCCGAAGGAGGCCGAGCCGGACGTCAAAGTCCCGATCATCTATACCCAGCTCAGCCAGCGCGGGATCAGTCCGGAAGATGCCGAGCGACTGCTGTTGCGTCCTGTCGAGACGCAGTTGAAGCAGGTCGCCAACGTCAAGGAAATGCGCTCCACCGCGTATGAAGGCGGTGGCTATGTCGTCCTCGAATTCGAGGCTGGCTTCAATTCGAACGCGGCGCTGGCCGATGTCCGCGCGAAGGTCGATCAGGCCAAGCACGATCTGCCCAAGGATGCAGATGAACCGATGGTGCGGGAGGTCAACCTTTCGCTTTATCCGGTGCTCGTCGTCACCCTTTCCGGCGACATCCCTGAGCGGACGCTGCTGCACATTGCGCGCGAAGCGAAGAACCAGATCGAGCAGTCGCCCGGCGTGCTCTCGGCCGATCTGCGCGGCTCGCGTGACGAAGCGGTCGAGATCACCGCCGAGCCCATGTTGATGAAGAGCTATGGCATCTCGCTCGATCAACTCATGGCGGTGACCCAGGCCTCCAACAGCCTGATTGCCGCAGGCGCACTGGAGGGTCAGAGCGGCCGCTTTGCTGTGAAGGTGCCGGGCCTGATCGAGAAGCCGGAGGACGTGCTGAAGATTCCGGTCGCCTCCTCTGCCGGCGCTACCGTGACCCTCGGCGATGTCGCGACCGTTCGCCCGACCTTCAAGGACGCGACGTCGATCACGCGCGTGAACGGGAAATCCGCGATGACGATCGAGGTGTCCAAACGAACGGGCGCCAACCTGATCGAGACGGTCGACGGCGTGAAGCAACTCGTGTCCAAGCTGGAGAAGACTTGGCCGCAAGGCGTGCAGGTCGGCTACACGCAAGACAAATCGAAGCTGATCCGGCAGATGCTGTCGGACCTGCAGAACTCGGTGGCGACGGGCGTACTGCTCGTTGCGGTGATCATCTTGTTCGCGCTGGGCTTCCGCGCCTCGCTGTTCATCGGCATCGCAATCCCGGCATCGTTCCTCGCCGGCGTGCTTGGGCTGCAGCTTGCAGGCCTGACAGTGAACATCGTCGTTCTGTTCTCGCTCATCCTGGCCGTGGGCATGCTGGTCGACGACGCGATCATCGTCTCGGAATATGCCGAGCGGCGAATGGCGGAAGGCATGCCGCCGAAGGAGGCGTTCAAAGCCGCCGCTACGCGGATGGCAGGCCCGGTCATCGCCGCAACGTTGACCCGAATCGCGGCGTTCTCGCCCCTTCTGTTCTGGCCCGGCATGGTCGGCGAGTTCATGAAGTACATGCCGATCACCTTGATCGCGACGCTCTCAGCGTCTCTTGTTGTGGCCCTTTTCTTTACGCCGACGCTTGGCGCGCTGCTCGGGAAGGCTTCCCCCGTCACCCATGACGAACGCGCGCGCGAAAGCGGGCTTTATATGCGGGCCGTCAAGGCCGCGTTGCGGCAGCCTGGCCTCACCATCACAGCGGCCGTCGTGCTGCTTTTCGCGGTGATCGGTGCTTATTCCAAATTCGGCAAGGGCGTCGAATTCTTTCCCGAGGTCGAGCCGGACTACGGTCAGGTGATCGTGCACGCGCGCGGCAATCTATCCCTCGCCGAGAAGGATGCCGCGGTACGGCTCGTTGAGGAGAAGGTGCTCGCAAGCGAAGGGATCAAAACAGTCTACACCCGCGTTGGCGAGCAGCCGCAGGGCTCTACCGATATTTCGGAAGACGCGATCGGCGTCATCCAGTTTGAGTTCGCCGATTGGCAGACGCGGCCGCCGGCGCATGTCCTGATGGACCGCATTCGCAAGGCAACCGCGGGCATACCGGGCATTCTCACCGAAGTGACTGCGCCGCGAGCGGGTCCGCCGACCGGCAAGGCCGTGCAGGTACAGATCTCCGCTCTCGATCCCGACAAGCTGCCTGCCGCCGCTAAAAAGGTTGCGGGGATTCTCTCACAAATGCCCGCTATTCAGGATCTCGATGACGGGTTGCCGCTCCCCGGCATCGATTGGAAGCTGGATGTGGACAAGGCCGAGGCCGCCAAATACGGCGCCAATCTGAATTCGGTGGGCACCGCCGTTCAACTCGTCACCAACGGGGTGAAGGTCACGGAATATCGCCCTTCCGATACCGACAAGGCGGTCGACATCATTGTCCGCTTCCCGCGCGACCGGCGCAGCCTCGGCCAGATCGACGAACTGCGGGTACAGACGCCATCTGGCTATGTGCCCATCGGCAATTTCGTCACGCGCGTCCCGGCGCAGCGCGTCGGTTACATTTATCGCTCGGGAGGAAACCGGATCATGACCGTGGCGGCGAACGTCGCCGACGGTGTCCAGAGCGCGGAAGTTCAAAAAGAGATCGCGGAGAAACTGCAGGCAACAGATCTCGGTTCGGGCGTTACTTTTAAGCTCAAGGGCGAGGATGAGGAGCGCGCCAAGGCGGGCGCCTTCCTGGGTAAGGCTTTCGGCACAGCGCTTTTTCTGATCTTCGCGATCCTGCTCGCGCAGTTCAATAAATTCACGTCCGTCGGGCTCGTGCTCACCGCTGTGGTCTTATCGACGATCGGCGTCCTGCTCGGGTTGATGATCATGGGGCAACCGTTCGGTGTGGTGATGACAGGCATCGGGATCATCGCGAACGCAGGCGTGATCGTGAACAACAATATCGTGCTGATCGATACCTACGATCGCCTGCGGCGCGAAGGCGTGGCCGCTTACGACGCGATCATCGAGACCTGCCGCGAGCGCGCGCGTCCCGTGGTGCTCACGGCGGTAACGGCAATCCTCGGCGTGCTGCCGATCGCGTTCGGCATCAATCTCGACTTCATCGACCGTGAGATCACGCACGGCGCGCCCGCGACGCAATGGTGGATCAGTCTGTCCACGGCGATCGTGTTCGGGCTGGGCTTTGCCACCGTTCTGACGCTGATCGTTACTCCCGCCGCGCTGATGGCGATTGCAAATGCAAGTGCGAGACTCCGGAGCTGGCGGACGGCTCGCGGCGAACGCGCAGGATTCGGCTTGAGCCGGAAGCCGGCATCAACGCCGGCTTCGCTTGGAAGCCAAGGCAGCATTAGCGGGACAGTTGATATCTTAGGCGCTATCACTCGGGCGTATCGGCTATTGCAGCGCCCCGGCTTTTGCCGCGTCTGTCCAGCGCGCAGTCTCCTCCGCAAGCTTGGCCTTTAATGCAGACGGGCGGCCGCCGAGCAGGCGAAACCCGAGTGGGACGATCTTTTCCCGAACGTCCGGCAAAACGAGCACCTCGTTCACGTCTTTATTGATCTTCTCGATGATCTCGCCCGGCATACCCTTCGGCGCATAGATACCGTACCAACTGGTTTCTGCCACGAACGGCACCCCGAGCTCTTTGAACGTCGGCACATCAGGCAGTTCGTCGGCTCGCTCGCTACCCGAGACAGCGAGGGCACGGGCACTCCCCGCTTTTATCCGGCCCAGATGCCCGCCGAGTGTGGGAATGAATAAAGCAACGCGACCCGCCATCAGGTCTGTCGCCGCTTGCGACAGCGACGTGTATGACACGTTCTGCATCTTGGTGCCGGCCAACGCAGAGAACAGGCCGGTCGCGAGATAAGCGCTCGTACCCGGCCCCAGCGACGCGTAGTTCAACTCGCCCGGGTGTGCTTTCGCATGGGTGATCAGCTCCTTCACGGAATGAAACGGCGAATCCGGAGGCACCATCAATACGTCCTGCGCCGTCGCGACCAGCACGATCGGCTCAAAATCCTTGATCGGGTCGAAATCACGCTGAGGTGCGATCGTCACGTTGACGGCGAGCGACTGCGCGCCAAAATGCAGCGTGTAGCCGTCGGGCGCAGCACGCGCGGCCGTCACCGCCCCGATGTTTCCGCCCGCGCCTGGACGGTTTTCGACGGGCACGCCCTGCCCCCATTTCTCCGACAGCTTCTGCGAGACAATGCGCGCCAGCGTGTCCAGCGTCCCCCCGGCCGGAAACGCGACGATCATATGCACCGGCCTGCTCGGGTACGGTTCGGCGGCACGACTCTGCGGCACGGCAAAGAGAGCGCCTATGAGCAGCGGTATTGCCGCGAGTGCGCGACGCAGCATTGTGTCCTCCGAAGTTCTTTTTTTGTTGTCCTAACATTCGTCGGCGAACGCGTAAATCCTGCTTCATCGACGAGCAACAAGATAACCGGCGGCCTTGAACCGCCGTAGGCGGCATCGTAGGTTGCGCGGCATCGGTCAGGAAAAAGGATTGAGAGCACAGAAGTGGACCGCATTCGTATCAACGTCTTCCCCGGTGTCCAGAACCTTCCGAATTTCGCTGCAGAACATAAGGCCTTCTTCGAACGGCGCGGTCTTTCGGTTGAAACAACTTTTACAAAAAGCTCGGAAGAGCAGCGAAGCGCACTTACGACCGGCGCTTGCGACATCGCGCATTCGGCCGCGGACAACGCACTCGCTTTGGTTGACGCGGGCATAGATACCGCCGTTGTCGTCGGGCTGGATCACGGTTTTAACAAAATCGTCGTTCAGCCGGACATCAAGTCGTACGACGATCTTCGCGGCCGGATCTTCGGCGTCGATGCATTGGATACCGCGTTTGCGCTGCTCACCTATGAGATCCTGCGCCGCAATGGGCTCGCCAAGGACAAGGACTATAAAGTTCAGACCGTTGGCGCGACGCGTTTTCGTCTAGATGCTCTGAAAAACGGGAACATCGATTTTGCGGTCTTGAACCTGCCTTTCAATCTTTTGGCCCAGGAGGCGGGCTTGAAGATTCTGGACGACCCGATCGACGTCGTCGGACCTTATCAATCGACAGCCGGCTTCGTGCGACGCGATTGGGCGGCGGCGCACCGCGAACAGCTGGCGGCATACATCGCCGCCTACATCGAGGGGCTGCGCTGGGCGACCGACCCCGCCAATCGCACTGAAGCCATCGCTCTGCTCGCCGAGCGCATACAGATCTCATCGCGAGTCGCGGAAAGCTGCTACGACCGGGTCACCCATCCGGAGAGCGGGTTTGCACGCGATGCAAAAGTCGATTCGCGCGGAATGGATTGTGTCGTAAAATTGCGCAACGAGTTCTCGCCGAAAGCCGGCGGCGCGATGCGATCCACGGCGCACTACGTCGACGAAACCTATTACAATACGGCGCTCGCGACTTTGACGAACGCAACTGTCGGGTGACACAATGACGCACGTCCAGTCGCGGTCCGGCGGCATCTTCGTCGAGAGTTCGGGCAATGGCGAGCCGATGCTGCTCATCCCCGGGCTCGGTATGGACCACACATATTACCGTCTGACGGCGCCCCTTCTCGGCGACACGTTCGAAGTGCATACGGTCGATCCGCGCGGCATCGGACAGTCCGACAAGAAGGCGCCTTACAGCGTCGAATCCTGGGCCTCCGATTTCGGTGATGTGATCGAAAACATCGGGCACGGGCCCATGCATATCGTAGGCTCCTCCCTCGGTGGCGGAATGGCGCTTGCGCTTGCGGAGAGCCGGCCCGAACTCGTGCGCTCACTCATTGTGGTCGGCGGCTTCAGCGAGTTGGACCGCGCGGCCGCATTGAACTTTGGCCTGCGCGCGCGGCTCATTCAAAAGCTCGGGCTTGGCAACGAAGTCGCCGATTACATGGCCCTCTGGACCCTCACCCGGGATTTTATCAATTCCGAGGAGGGTTACGCGCAGATGAAGGCAAACCAGCAGAACATCCGGCGGAACTCCAGTGAGCTTTATCTCGCTTTTGTCGAAGCGCTGCTCGCCTGGGGACGTTGCCTGCCCGGTCAAGAGAACGAACCGAAATTCACGACGCGTCTCTCCAAGATTAAGGCCCCGACCCTGGTCGTGACGTCGGACAACGACCACCTTATTCCGCCGGAGCTGAGCAAGATCGTCGCCGACAACATACCGGGCGCCGAATTCAAGGTCATGCGCGGCTACGGGCACATTTTGTTCGTCGAGCATCCGCGCGAGACAGCCGCATTGCTCAAGAATTTCATCGCGGGCCTGCGCAAGAGCTGAATAGGGAGGCTGCCATGACGCGGCCCGGAGATCGCTGCTACGCCGATCTGCGCGAGCACATTGAACGCCTCGAAAAAGCAGGGCTCTTGTATCGGGTCGATGCGCCCGTGAACAAAGACACCGAGATGCATCCTTTGGTGCGTTGGCAATTCCGCGGCGGAATTCCCGAGCAGCAGCGCAAGGCTTTTCTGTTTAGCAACATCGTCGATTCCAAAGGGCGTCGGTACGAACTCCCCGTCGTCATCGGTGCGATTGCCGCCAATCCCGAGATCTACCGGATCGGTATGAACGTCGACCGGCTGGACG
>Ga0207763_1000096_pt1 | contig 12907 bp, 6 predicted proteins | sample LuqExpMetageno50_FD_187808 | JGI IMG/M metagenome (GOLD analysis project Ga0207763, IMG submission 187808) | Tropical forest soil microbial communities from Luquillo Experimental Forest, Puerto Rico - Sample 50 (SPAdes) | ecosystem: Environmental > Terrestrial > Soil > Tropical forest ...
ATCGAATCCCGTCACGCATATGTCGATAACGAACGACGACCTGCGTGATCCACACCGTGAGGCCTGACGTTTGCAGAGCTTGTTTGCGCGGAGATAACTCCTGCCAAATGGCACGGCGGCGCTTCGATCTCTAGGGGCGTTAGCATCGTATGGGCTGGCGGCAGGTGAGTCATACGGCGTGGAGCATCGCCGACAGCGCAGTCCTCAATCCTTTTTGCTCAGGCGAAAAAGCTGAAAGCCGCGCGCAGCGATGGCTGCCTCGATCACGTCGCGCGAAAGTTTGTACGGAGGATCCCGGTGGGGCGCGATGGCGCCCACCGCACGCCAGGGCTTGAACTGACTCGGTAATTGGAGGCCGGCCAGATCGCCGCTAAACGCACGCAGATCAGGGCTCGCTTCGGATTTGAAGATGAAAATCCGCATCGCCCCGCCTCCCTTTGCCGCAAGGTCTTCGCCATTATCAGGCGCATCACCAGCCATTGGCCCTCACCGCCGCCGGAACTGGTGACGCCGCGGCGGACGGCTCAGCGATCCGGCGCGTTCGTCCTTGTGGCGGAAGATCACTCGCCCCTTTTCCAAATCGTAGGTTGACACTTCTACCGTCACGCGATCCCCGGCCAGGGTTTTGATCCGATTCTTCTTCATTCTTCCGGCGGTGTAGGCGTTCGCGGCCGAAGCTGTATTTGCGGCGCTGGTTGGACCCGTGGCTGGCGAGGTGTTCCTCGATGTGCCGCAACCGAACAGCGCCGCAGTGGCGCTCGCCAGGGTGCAAGGGCTTGCGCCCGTATTTGAAACTGCGCGGATGTACTCCGGTCCGATCCGGCCCGTCGCACTCGAGCGAGTGTACGGTGTGACCACGTTCGAACTGGGATAGCCAACGCCCGACATTGGGATGGGGACGGTGCTTGAGGGTCGCCCGAATGTCTGCCTCTGACCCCAAAACCCAAGCCCCGCCGAAGTGACCTGAACGGCGACGTCTGCTTTTTTCGCAGGGCGCGCCGGTCTGAGTTTAGCGCGGCGCGTTAGTCCAACGTCCACGCGAAGAACAGAAGCACAATTGCCGCCGCGATTAGGAGCGTTAGCTGATCGCGCGTCCCGTGGCGGCTGTGATCGGCCTGTATTGTCATGGGGGTCCCCATCCAATCCCATAAATGCGGTAGGCGACGGGCCGGTTCCGTGGATGGGCCAAAAAAATTCCCTGCTTGTGGTTGGGCCAAGCGGGGCACCGGCGCAGTTTGTAGAATATGACACGACTTCTATGGTCATTTTTAAGCTGAAGATTTGCTGGCGATTTAGCGACGATCACCCGCTTACGCTCTGTTTCGACCGACGCGATTCACGGTTCCGTGTTAATCGTCCCACACAGGTGCGAGACATCCCATGACTTCCGTAGACGTGCGACATCCACCGATCCCGCGACTATCACCTGCGGACGAGACCCAGGTGCGACGTGCGTTACGGCGCAATCGTATGCTTGCAACGGGACTCTTGATCCTCATGGTCGCGATCGCAGTTGCAACGCGCTTCGAACCTTCGCAAGGGTGGCTAGTCCAGCTAGTGCGCGCGGGGGCGGAAGCTGGAATCGTTGGAGGGTTAGCCGACTGGTTTGCGATCACTGTGCTGTTCCGCCACCCGTTCGGCATTCCAATTCCGCACACCGCCATTTTGCCAAGCAACAAGGATCGGATTGGACGCTCGCTTGGTTCCTTCGTCGAGCGCAATTTTCTTATCCCAGAAGTCATACTCCCAAAAGTGAGGCAGGCGGATTTCACGGCAAAAATAGCCGCGTGGTTAACATCGCCCGAAAACGCATCGATAGTTGCCGACCGGATTGTCACAGTCTTGAAGCGTTTGCTCGCCGCTGGCGACAGCGCGCAGAGCGAATTCATCCAGCAGACTGTCGGCGAACAGTTGCGAAGGCTGGATCTGGCGCCGCTGCTGGCTCGCCTGATCGACGTTCTTACAACTAGCAAAGAGAGTGACGTTTTGTTTGAAAAGGTAGCGCAAACGATTGAGAACTGGATCGCGACACATAGAACTCAAATCGATGAAATGGTGGCGCAACATACTCGCTGGTGGATTCCCAAAACCATCGATCGACGTATCGCAGCTGAGGCCGTAGACGGCACAATCGATCTATTGCACCGCTTACGACAACGCGACAACGACGCTCGCAATCAGTTTCGAGCAGCAGTTGCGAAACTAACCGACGATTTGATGAGGTCACCCGAACAGAGTGAAAAAATCCAACGTCTCAAAAACCTGCTATTTGATGATCCGGAGGTGAGGGCCTGGATCGCATCCGTCTGGGGTGGGCTTTCGGAGCGGATGATGCAAGAATTGTCTGACCCGCGGTCGAGCGTCCGCTCGGCGCTCCATTCCAAAATAATCGCTCTAGGTCATTCGATGCGGGAAGATGCATCTATCCGCACCCTGATCGAAAACCTTATCGAGGGCTTCGCATCACAATTGATCCAATACCGTGGCGAGATCGGATCGCTAATCGCCGAGGTCGTAAAAAACTGGGACGCGCGGACTGTATCGGACCGCCTCGAATTGGTCCTCGGCAGCGACCTTCAGTACATCCGCATAAACGGCACGATCGTCGGGGCACTCGTCGGTTGTGCGATTTATTTGCTGTCGACGAATGCAGGGATGTATGCGCTACGGGTGCAGGATTGGTTCCGATAACCTGGTTTATCGGCAGTAATGCTTTGAAGCATCTCGCAGCGATGCGACGGGCGTATGGACCAAAATTTTCCTGCAAAGCCCGGCGCAGAGTTCGTGACAGAAATTGCCGATAACTGCGTCGGCTACTCCAATCATGCTGCGTGAGGCAGTCTGCTTACCGCGCCGGCACATGAGGGGCAGCCGACACGACAGGCATTACCAGATAATCAGCAAAACGGCGCCGCAAACCTAATACAACCTGATCCATGCGGGGACGGACAAGCTCTGCCATTTTTTGCAGGAGCACCGGACGTAGGATCACGTGGGCCGGTCCTTTGTTGGACCAAACCATTGGCTGTCGGATTTCGATTCTTTGATCTCTCGCCCGTTAAGGTTGCTCCTAGGAACTCCGCTGAGAGAGCTTTCGCAGCAGTTCTCTACTATGCACCGATCGCCTGTTCGCTAGTTCCCTACGTCACGCTGACGGAGGTGGTGTAGTTTCGAGGTGCGAAAGATCAATTTACGGAAGGGCCAACAGAGCTCGCCGGATACCTCAAGCTCAATCCCAGGGGTGCAACGCACACATGCCGGATCGAATTGCTTGATGTGTTTGCGGCATACCTATATGGGAACACATAGACTGCAAAGCCAGCCTTAATAGTCCCCGCTTCTCAAGTTTCCTCGCAATATCATCGATTTCCGAGGTCGCGAGGTTCATTTGAACAGGCCATTCGCAAGCTTCCTACCAAAGATATCCACGGCTCCACCATGGGCCAACGAAGAAGCAATCCGTGAAGAGCTTTTCAGCGTCGAGCGCCTTGAACAACACGCCGAGAGCTTGGCTGCTGCTCAGTCCGTCAGTTCGCAACCGGAGAGAGGGCGGCCTCTAGCAAAGCGGGTTCGCGACAACGATGAAGCCCTTCTCGGCGCCTATCATGTTATCGCAGCCGCCATCAAGGATAAGCGGCCCATTACCCCAGCGGCCGAATGGCTGGTCGATAATTTTCATCTTGCGGAAGATCAGATTCGCGAGATCCAAACCGATCTTCCACCGAGCTATTACCGTCAACTGCCCAAGCTGGCGGAAGGTCCGTTTAAAGGATACCCGCGCATCTTCGAAGTGGCTTGGGCCTTTGTTGCGCATACGGACAGCCGTTTTGAAGCGGAGATGCTTCGACGCTTCGTGTTGGCCTATCAGCGAGTTCAGCCGCTGACAATCGGCGAGCTATGGGCTCTCGCAATCACGATTCGTGTTGTGCTGGTTGAGAATCTGCGGCGGTTGGCCGATCTCATCGTGGGCAGCCAAGTATCGCGTGACGCTGCCGACGCTTTGGCCGAGCGTCTACTTGGTACAGGGATAAGGTCTCCCGAGGTGGCCGCCGCGGCTCTGCGAGAGTTTGCACATTCATCGCTCACGAGATCTTTTGCGGTTCAGCTCGTCCACCGATTGCGCGATGAAGATCCGGCGACGACACCGGCGCTTCTGTGGCTGGACGAGCGGCTGAGTTCGCAGGGCACCAACGCCAATGAGATCGTGCGCGAAGAGCACCGGCGGCAAGGCGCGGCCAACGTCACTGTGCGCAACATCGTCACTAGCATGCGGCTCATATCCGAACTCGATTGGGCGGATTTCTTCGAATGCGTCAGTCTGGTCGACGAGGAGTTACGGGCCGGCAGCGACGTCGCCGACATGGATTTCCCAACGCGCGATCGGTATCGCCGCGCTATTGAGGACCTTGCGCGCGGGTCGGCTCGGTCGGAAATTGATATCGCCCGTGAAGCAATCCTAATTGCAAAACGTGCCGACGCTGATCAGCAAACCGGAACGGCTGAGCCAGATCCGCGCCGGCGCGATCCCGGTTATTACTTGATCGGGCAAGGACGGCGGGCGTTCGAACAGAAACTTGGCTTTCGGGCTCCGATGCGGGATTGGCTGGTGCGCGCGAATGCGGCGGTGGGAATATCAGGCTATCTCGTAACTATTGTGGTCGTTGCCGGGCTGCTTCTGGTGCTGGCACTACTAGCAGTCAGTTTGGCCGGCGCCGATGGATCGTTTTTCCTGCCGCTTGCGTTCCTGGGCCTCTTTATTTCGGTAGACGCGGCGATTACCCTGGTGAACCGCGCGGTCACAGATCGGTTTGGCCCTGCGGTGCTCCCCGGGCTGGAGCTGCGCGATGGTGTTTCGAGTGAGTTACGCACCATCGTCGTCGTGCCGACGCTACTCACGAGCAGCGCGGCAATCAACGAACTCATCGAGCGGTTGGAAATCCATTATCTCGCCAGCCCGGATGGCGATATACAGTTTGCGTTGCTATCGGATTGGACCGACTCAGCCACCGAGAACGCAGCAGACGACGATGAGCTTTTGGGCGCGGCGATAGAGGGAATTGTTCGTCTCAACAAACAATACGGACCAGCACCTCACGGGCCCCGCTTTTTCTTGTTCCATCGCCGGCGGCTCTGGAATGAGGGTCAGGGCAAGTGGATCGGATGGGAACGCAAGCGCGGAAAGCTGCATGAGCTAAATCGGCTGCTGCGCGGCGCCACGGACACCACGTTCTTGGCGGTGGGCGGTGGCCTACCGCTGGTGCCGCCGGGTGTTCGTTACGTCATTACCCTGGACACGGACACACGGCTGCCGATTGGAGCCGCCAAACGCCTGATCGGGAAAATGGCGCATCCACTCAATCGACCCAAGCTTGATCCCGTGTGTCGCCGTGTGGTCGAGGGCTATGGCGTGTTGCAGCCGCGCGTGACGCCATCACTTCCCACAGCGCGCGATGGCTCGTTGTATCAACGCGTGTTCTCGAGCCAAACCGGCATCGACCCATACGCGGCAGCTGTGTCCGACGTTTATCAGGACCTGTTCGAGGAGGGCTCTTATAGCGGCAAGGGCATTTACGAGGTGGATAGCTTCGAGGCTGCGCTCGCTGGCCGGATTGCGGAAAGCTCGGTCCTCAGCCACGATCTGCTGGAGGGTATTTTTGCCCGCGCCGGGCTGGTCTCCGACGTCGAAGTCTTTGAGGATTTTCCGTCGCGTTACGACGTTGCCGCATCCCGCCAGCACCGATGGGCGCGCGGCGACTGGCAGTTGCTGTCTTGGATCATCGGAAACAAGTCGGCGAGCGGCGGTGGCGTCGGCCAAGACGACATTCCACCACTTGGGCGCTGGAAACTCGTAGACAACCTTCGCCGTACTTTGTCGGCGCTGGCAAGTCTCCTTGCGCTCGTGATCGGATGGTTCCTGCTGCCGCCAGTCGCCGCATTGCTCTGGAGTGGCTTCGCTCTGCTTCCATTTCTGCTGAGTGCGTTCCTGCCTCTCGTTGCACGCGTGATTCCGCGCCGTTCCAGGATAACGACCGGCAGCCACTTCCGCGCACTTCGCCTGGATTTCAGAATCGCCTTGTTGCAGTTCGGCCTGCAAGTGGCACTGCTCGCACACCAGGCCTGGCTGATGGCCGACGCAATTGTCCGGACGTTGTCGAGGCTTTATCTGCGGCGGGCATTGCTGGAGTGGGTGACCGCCGCGGCGGCGAGTTCCGATCGGGAACTCGGACTGGTCGGCTTCTATCGGCGAATGGCCGGCGTCGTCGCATTGTCTGTTTGCGCGGCCGTTGCCATTGCTTACGCCGGTATTCAGTCTTGGTTGATCGCGGCTCCGTTGGTCGGCGCCTGGATGCTGTCGCCGGCCATCGCATGGTGGGTGAGCCGGTCGCCACGCCCCGACCGGAGCTCGCCGTCGGACGTGGAGACGGAAAGCTTGCGCCTTACGGCGCGGCGCACCTGGCACTTCTTTGAAACATTCGTGACGGCGGAAGATCACATGCTTCCGCCCGACAACTTTCAGGAGGATCCCCGGCCTGTTCTGGCCCACCGCACCTCGCCGACAAATCTAGGCCTCCACCTTCTTTCGATTCTTGCCGCGCGAGATTTCGGTTGGCTCGGGCTCACCTCCGCCGTCGATCGATTAGAAGCGACGCTTGGTACAATGACCAAGCTTGAGCGATTCCGCGGCCATTTCTTTAATTGGTATGACACGCATGACCTTTATCCGCTCGATCCAAAATACATATCGTCGGTCGATAGCGGGAATCTTGCTGGGCATCTGATTGTCCTGCGGGGCGCCTTCCGGGAAATGCTGGCGGCGCCTTTGATCGGTCCGGAGTCGTTTGCCGGGATCGCGGACGCGGTGAAACTCGCGCGAGACTCTCTGAACGCTCTGAACAGCGATCGCAGAATTTTGGAGAAAACCCGGAAGCCGCTTCAAATCGCGCTCGATTCACTCGCGGAATCGTTGAAATTGCCTGCGCAATCGCCGGCGGATTTTTCCGTCCGACTGTCGAACCTGAAACGACTGTTCGAGACGCTTCCAGACCTCGCCCGAGCGCTTTTCGAGAATAGATATAGTGACATAGGTGGCTTCGCCGATGTGGTGATTTGGGCAGAAGCCATTGTTTCATCTGTCCAGGACCATCAGCGCGACGTCGATGGTTTGCTGGCGTGGATTCATCTCACCGCTGGCGAGGCTTCATCCGGCGCGCTGACTTTGGCTGATCTGCCGGGTCACTGTGAGGCATTGATTGAAGATCTGATTCAGCACAAAGCGGATCAACCATCATGCGGCACTAACAAAGATGTCGCGCAAAATGACCGCTGCATTGCGGCATTGAAGCAAGCGGCGGTTACGGCCCAAGCTCTCATGCGACGAATTGAAAGGCTCGATAAGGTTGCCGGGCAACTCTTTGACGAGATGCAATTCGGTTTTCTTTTGGATCCAGCCAGGCAGTTGCTCTCGATCGGTTATCAGTCTGCCGAAGGCGCACTCGATCCGAGCTGTTACGATCTGCTGGCGTCCGAGGCGCGTCTGGCGAGCTTCATCGCGATCGCGAAAGGCGACATCGCGCCGACACATTGGTTCAAACTCGGGCGTGCGGTGACCCCGATCGACCGCGGTTCGGCTCTGATCTCATGGTCGGGGTCGATGTTCGAATACCTGATGCCGGAACTAGTAATGCGCGAGCCCGAAGGGAGCCTTTTGCATCAAACCGCCCGGTTGATCGTGAGCCGACAGATCGAGTATGGCGCTCAGCTAGGGGTTCCATGGGGGATTTCGGAGTCCGCGTACAATTTCCGCGATGTCGAGCTCACCTATCAATATTCCAATTTTGGTGTCCCCGGACTTGGATTGAAACGCGGGCTCAGCGAGAACATTGTCGTCGCACCCTATGCGACGGCGCTCGCTTCCATGATCGAACCGGCAGCCGCGGTGCGAAATTTCTCCCGTCTGGCCGACATGGGTGGGTGTGGCCGTTACGGCTGGTATGAGGCCCTGGACTATACGCCGGGCCGTATCCCAGAGGGCAAAAGTGTTGCCATCGTGCGTGCCTATATGGCGCACCATCAAGGGATGAGCTTGGTCGCCATCGCAAACACGCTCTGCGGAGGGAAGATGCGAACGCGCTTTCATGCCAATCCGATCGTCCAGGCGACCGAGCTTTTGCTGCAGGAACGGCCGCCGCGCGATGTTGCCGTCAAATGGGTGCGCGCCGAAGAAGTAAGTCAGACAGCGCAGATCCGCGAGCTGGTGCCCCCTAGGTTGCGCCGCTTCCGCTCGCCGCACGATCGGGTCCCGCGCAGCCATCTTCTGTCGAACGGCCACTACGCCGTCATGATCACCGCCGCCGGATCGGGGTACAGCCGCTGGCGCAATCTCGCCGTATCGCGTTGGCGCGAAGACGTCACCTGCGATCCTTGGGGGTCGTATGTTTATCTGCGAGATGTCGAAAGCAGCTCTGTTTGGTCCGCGGGCTTTCAGCCCAGCGGCGCCAGGCCGGACAATTATGAAGTGGCGTTTTCGGAGGACCGCGCCGAAATTACAAGGCGTGATGGGACCCTTACGACGACTCTCGATGTCGTCGTATCGCCGGAGGATGACGGGGAGGTCAGACGCGTATCGATTTCAAATCTTGGGGCGCGCTCGCGCGAGATCGAGGTAACGTCTTATTCGGAGGTTGTCTTAACGCCATCGAACGACGATGCGGCGCATCCCGTATTTTCAAAGCTATTTGTACAGACCGAGTTGGTGCCTGAACTAGGTGCGCTTCTGGCTACCCGTCGAAGACGATCACCGGACGAACCGGAAGTATGGGCCGCCCACCTGGCTGTCTTGGAAGGCGAGGCCGCCGGAGAGCCGCAATTCGAGACCGACCGCGCGCGCTTCCTCGGACGAGGCAACGGCGTGTCTTCGCCGATTTCCATCAGCTACGGCCGGCCTCTTTCAAACACGGTCGGGACGGTCCTCGATCCGGTCTTTAGCATCCGCCGGCGCGTTCGCATCCCGCCGGGCGCGACCGTGTGTGTGTCATTTTGGACGCTGCTCGCTCGTTCGCGCGATGAGGTAATCGGCCTCGCCGACAAGCACCACGACGTTTCGGCATTTGAACGTGCCGCCACCTTGGCCTGGACCCAGGCTCAGGTGCAACTCCATCATCTCGGAATCACATCGGACGAGGCGCATCTCTTCCAGCGCCTGGCCAATCGCGTCATCTACTCCGATCCGACGCTGCGGCCATCGCCTGAAATCCTCAAGCGCAACGATCTTGGACCATCGGCGCTTTGGGCGCACGGGATCTCCGGCGACTTGCCGATCGTGCTATGCAGGATCGACGAGGCCGAACACCTAGAGACCGTACGCCAACTGATCCGCGCCCATTCCTACTGGCGGATGAAGCAGCTCGCAGTGGATCTGGTGATCGTCAACGAGAGAAGCACGTCTTATATTCAGGATCTGCAATCCGCTCTGGAGTCGGTTGTCCGTGTAAGCCTGTCGCGATCGCCATCTGAGAAAGACGGAGCCCCAGGGGCCGTGTTTCTGCTGCGCGCCGACCTATTGTCCGTCGAGGTGCGAACCCTCCTTCAGACAGCAGCGCGCGTTGTGATCGTGAGCCGGCGCGGCGGTCTCGCGGAGCAAGTTAAACGTCTACCAGAAATCGCACCTGCGGTTGAACCGCCGCGTCCAAAACCTCGGAGCGCGAGCCCGGCTGATTTCGTCGCACCGCCACAGCTCGAATTCTTCAACGGCATTGGCGGATTCGATCAGGATGGACGGGAATACGTCACCATCCTCGACGGGGAGCAATTGACGCCCGCACCGTGGATAAACGTCATCGCCAATCCCTCGTTCGGCTTCCAAGTGTCAGCTGATGGCAGCGGTTGCACATGGTCAGTCAATAGCCGCGAGAACCAGCTTACGCCTCGGTCGAACGACCCCGTCAGCGACAGCCCTGGTGAAGTGATTTATGTACGCGACCAGGATAATGGAGATGTCTGGACGGCGACCGCTCTTCCCATTCGCAAAGATGCGTCCCGATACATTGCCAGACACGGCCAGGGCTATAGTCGGTTCGAGCACGTATCGCATGGGATTGCCCTCGATCTCCTGCAATACGTGGCCCTCGACGATCCCATCAAGATTTCCAGACTGAAAATCAAGAACATGTCAGGCCGCCCTCGGCGGCTATCGATAACGGCCTATGTGGAGTGGGTGCTGGGACCTTCGCGCACCACCTGTGCACCCTATGTGGTCACGGAGATCGATCCCAAAACCGGTGTGTTGGTCGCGCGAAATCCGTGGCGCATGGAGTTCGGCTCCCGTGTCGCTTTTGCCGATTTGGCTGGCCGGCAAAGTTCGTGTTCCGGCGATCGCACGGAGTTCATAGGCCGGAACGGCACTTTCGTTTTGCCAGCCGCACTCGCAAATCGGAATCCGCTGTCCAACCGGGTCGGCGCGGGCCTCGATCCGTGTGGCGTTTTGCAAACCACCGTAGAGATTCCGGCAAACGATGAAGCCGAAATTACATTTTTGTTGGGCGAGGCGGCGAGCGCTTCGAAAGCCCTGTCGCTAGTCGAACGATATCGCGCAGTTGATCTTGACGAGGTCTTAGGCGACGTCGTGAAGTTCTGGAACCAGACGCTGACTGCGGTCCAGGTGCGGACGCCCGATCGCGCGATGGATATTTTGCTGAACCGGTGGTTACTGTATCAAACGATCGTTTGTCGATTATGGGCTCGATCGGGCTTTTACCAGGCCAGCGGCGCTTATGGCTTCCGCGATCAACTGCAAGATGGAATGGCACTCTGTTTGTCGCTGCCGGGACTAACGCGTGAGCATCTCGTCAGATCGGCCGCGCGACAGTTTACCGAGGGCGATGTCCAACATTGGTGGTTACCCTCCTCAGGCAAGGGCATTCGCACGCGCGTTTCCGATGACATGCTCTGGTTACCCTACGCTACGGCACAATATGTAACGGCGACTGGTGATCTGACTGTCCTCGACGAGCAGATAGCATTTCTCGATGGGATGACTCTTGCGCCGAACGAGCAGGATGCCTTTTTTCAGCCCATGCCCTCGGATGAGAGAGCTACTCTTTTCGAACACTGCGCTCGATCTCTCGACAGCAGCCTTGCGCTTGGACGGCACGGGCTACCGCTGATCGGCGGGGGCGACTGGAACGACGGATTGAACCGGGTCGGCGCCGGAGGACAGGGCGAAAGCATATGGCTTGGTTGGTTTCTTCACGCCACCATCGCAAGTTTCGTCGCGCTTGCGGACCAACGGGGGCAACATGATCGTGCAGCATCCTGGCGGCAGCATGCAACTTCGCTGCGCGATGCCCTTGAGCGAGAAGGTTGGGACGGCGAATGGTATCGCCGTGGCTATTTTGACGATGGAACGCCGCTTGGGTCTGCACCGAGCAGCGAGTGCCGCATCGACTCGATTGCTCAGTCCTGGGGCGTGATCTCCGGCGCGGCAGATCTGGCACACGCCGCTCGCGCCATGGTGGCGGTCGACGAAAATCTCATCTTGCGTGGTGACAAACTTGCTCTGCTTTTTACGCCGCCCTTCGATCAACTCACACCAGACCCCGGTTACATCAAGGGCTATCCCCCGGGAATCCGCGAGAATGGCGGACAATATACTCACGCTGCTATCTGGTTGGTGCAAGCATTTGCCAAACTTGGCGATGGAGACAAGGCAGCGGATTTGCTTTCGTTCCTCAATCCTATCAACCTCGCGCGCACCTGGGCCGCCGCTCAACGCTATAAGGTCGAACCGTATGTGGTGTGTGCGGATGTCTACTCCGTTCCGCCGCACGTGGGACGGGGCGGCTGGACATGGTACACGGGCTCGTCCGGATGGATGTATCGGGCAGGTATCGAGTCGATTTTGGGCCTCACTGTGGAGGGCAGCACTTTGCGGGTTGATCCTTGCGTGCCCAAAACATGGCGCGATTTTGAAATTGTATTTCACTACCGCACGACGCGGTACGAGGTGTTAGTCGACAATCACGCCGGAGTTTGCCGCGGTATTGCGCGCATAGGACTGGATGAGCAAACACTGCCTCACGGTTCTACCCACATCCCGCTGATGGATGATGGCGAAACCCACCATATCCGAGTGATACTCGGATAGCCTACCTGCATCGCGGTCGACCGTGATCAGCGCCTATCGGCGATTGGAGCGCGGAGAACATATTCGTTCGCTAGGCGGCCTTGGGGTCTGGGATACTACGGTCATGGCTCACCGCATACGACTGCTCACGGCCGCACTTCGCGCAGACGAATGTCTCGCAATCCAATTCAAGTGCACGGTTGGCGCAATCAATCTGCTTGAGTCGCAGCTCTCCAGCACACAGATCGCAACGCGACGAGGGCGGCGGCTGGACGAGGGGACGCATATGATTTCCTTTCGCCCGACATGCTTCGGAGCGAGGAGACCGGGCGCTCAAAAGGGTCCGGATTGAAAGGTCGGATTGAAGGGCCGGCCGCTTTGCGCTGGCGTTTCGGTCGCGACAACAGTGCGCCTTAATCGGGCAAGAGTCGATCCGCAGCGGACATGGCCCGGAAACGTTTCGACAGGCGCGCGCTGGTCATCTCGGGCGCGTCGAGCGCCGAATCATAGGCGCTCTCACGGCGTGCCGGACGGCGGTGCTTGGCGGCCATGTCGAGCAATGCGACGACTGCGGCGCAATGCGTATCGCCTACAACGGCTGCCGGTCAACGCTAGCGGTTTTCCCTGCCGTTTGGAGCCGGTCCTGTTCGACAAGGCGCGCCTAGCCCAGTCGTGCCGCTAAGGAAACCTGAAGAATACGCGAATGCAATCGCGGTTGGAGAAGGCTGCACGGGAAAATCCCAATCTCAGCGTGAACTACGAAGTCCAAGCAAAGATTATTCGAGA
>Ga0207763_1000100_pt1 | contig 12640 bp, 9 predicted proteins | sample LuqExpMetageno50_FD_187808 | JGI IMG/M metagenome (GOLD analysis project Ga0207763, IMG submission 187808) | Tropical forest soil microbial communities from Luquillo Experimental Forest, Puerto Rico - Sample 50 (SPAdes) | ecosystem: Environmental > Terrestrial > Soil > Tropical forest ...
GTACCCTCTGCTCGAGCGGACCCTGCTCGTAATTTGACGCGTGTTGTGCGTGGTCTTATAGCGCGTCGAGGGATCCGTTTATCCCCGCAGTCGATAAAATGGATAAGTAGAGGTGCACCTTGGTACAATAGGGTGCCTTTGGGTTCTATTCTATTAGTTTCATAGACCGCGTCATTCCCACTTTCAGTTCGAATAGGAGGCATTCGTGACCATAACGATAGCGCGCATTCGCACTGCCCTTATCGCCATTTTTCTGGGTCTCACGGTCTCGGCCTGCGGGTACAACAGGATTCCGACCTTGGAAGAACAGGCCAAGGCGAAATGGTCAGATGTTCAAAATAATTACCAGCGTCGCGCCGACCTTATCCCCAATCTCGTCGCCACAGTGCAGGGCTACGCCAAACAGGAAAAGGACGTGCTCACCGCAGTGGTCGAGGCGCGTGCCAAAGCGACACAGGTAAAGGTTGATGCCTCGCAGTTGACCGATCCCGACAAGTTGAAGCAATTTCAGGATGCGCAAAATCAATTATCCGGTGCGCTTGGCCGTCTCCTTGCAGTGAGTGAAAATTACCCCGAGCTAAAATCGAACCAAAACTTCTTAGCGCTTCAGTCGCAGCTCGAGGGAACAGAGAACCGCATTACGGTGGCACGCCGCGACTATATCGAGGCTGTTCGGGGTTATAACACCGAGCTAAAGACCTTCCCGGGTCTTTTGTGGGCCATGACTTTCTTCCGTTCTAACAAACCAATGGCGGAATTCGCAGCGAGCGAGACTGCACAGACGCCACCGCAAGTAAAATTCTGAAGCGCCGCAGCAATTTAAAGGCGTTTAAAATGGCTGCACGATACCGTTCTTCCCCGTTGGCGAGGGGAGGCGCGCGTGTCTTCACCTCTCTTGTGTTATTGCTGTGCGCGAGCCTGGCTGCCTTTGCCGCCAATCTTCCCGCTCTCACGGGTCGCATCGTCGATCAGGCGAATGTCATCCCGCTCGACACCCGAAACACCCTTGAGTCGAAGCTCATCGATCTCGAAACCAAGTCCGGCATCCAACTCGTTGTTGCTACCGTCACCTCACTAGGAGGCGAAGAGATCGAGCCTTACGCCAACGAACTGTTCCGCAGTTGGAAGCTAGGCGAAAAGACAAAAAACAACGGCGTACTACTGCTCGTGGCACCGAATGAGCGACGGGTGCGCATCGAGGTCGGATACGGGCTCGAGGGAACGCTCACCGACGCGCTATCAAAAGTCATTATCACCAACGCCATTGTACCGCGCTTTAAGGTCAGTGATTTCGGCGGCGGCATCTCGCGCGGCGTCGATGACATAATAACCGTGCTAACCACCGACGCCTCTGAATGGCAACAACGTCCATCGCTGCGGCTCGATAACCAGCAGACCACCGATCCGATGGAATGGCTCCTTATCGCTGGGCTGATAGGCCTCCTTGCGATGCTTATCATATCGCCCGGTTTTCGCTGGTTGTTCTTGAATGTGGTGCTGAACGTCCTCCTCACTTCAGGGGGTTCGCGTGGCGGCGGTGGATTTTCAAGCGGTGGCGGTTTTTCCGGTGGAGGCGGTTCATCGGGTGGCGGTGGCGCGTCGGGGAGCTGGTGATGAACATCTCAGAGCAGGACCAGAAACGCATCTCGACCGCAATCCGCTCCGCCGAATCAAAGACGTCGGGCGAGATCGTCTGTGTGCTGGCACAGAGTTCCTCTGACGCTGCGGCACTCCCGATTCTCCTTGCGGCGTTGGTTGCACTTGCCCTGCCGTGGCTGCTCGTTGCCTTCACGGCAATGCCGGTCCATCGGATTTTGGTATTACAGGTGTTCGTATTTTTCGTGCTTTGCGTGTTCCTGTGTCTACCGCCCGTGCGAGTCGCACTCATGCCGCGCGCTGCGCGTCGCGCGGTCGCCCATCGTGTCGCTATGGAGCAATTCTCCATCCGCGGTATTGCGCGCAAAAAGGAGCGCAGCGGCATTCTGATCTTTGTCTCGCTTGCAGAGCACTATGCGCGCATCATCGCCGACGAGGGTATTGCAGCCCGCGTGCCGCAATCAGAATGGCAGGAAGCCGTCGATGTGCTTGTCGCGCATACGAGGAGTGGCCGCATCGCCGACGGCTTCATTACGGCAATCGAAAAATGCGGAAACGTTCTCGCAATGAATTTTCCGCGTTCTGAGACAAGCCGCGATGAATTACCAGACCGGATCTATCTGATTTGAAGCTATCGTTGGTCAGACGTACAACGAAAACTAACGCGGGGTGGCAGGGAGCCACCTTTGACGATGAATTCGGCCCCCTATAGGTGCGCGAGGGGGATACCACAAATCAGCCCGTGAGTTACTTCCGATAACAGGTATTATTGGCAGTAGCAGCGATTCTTGGGGGGGCAATGGATGGCTTAGTCGCGCTTGCGATCCTAGTTGCAGCATTCCCAATCATTTCCATTGTCGCATTGGTCATGGCGCTAAATGCGCGCGATGGGGTGCAGCGGCTTCGAATTCGCGTGGCAGCGCTCGAAGGCAGCCGCCCGTCAACGATCGTTGAGGCGCCTGCGCCAGCGGCAAGACCTTCCGAGCCGGCCGCGCCTTCCGAAGTGCCGAGTCCTGCTGCTGAACGGCTAAGCACGGAACCGGTGGCGCCAATTAGCCCCTCGGCGATACCTCACCCGGTTCCGACACCCTCTGCAGCTCCGCCTACGCTAGAAGAAAAATTTGGCACCCGTTGGGTGGTGTGGATCGGTGGGTTGGCGCTGGCGCTGGGCGGTATCTTTCTGGTGCGGTACACGGTCGAAGCGGGCCTGCTCGGGCCTGGCGTGCGCATTTTTCTTGCTGCCATCTTCGCGAGCCTACTGATCGCTGCCGGCGAGTGGGCACGGCGCAATGAAATCACCACCGGTATCACCGCCATTCCAACCCAGCACATTCCGAGCACGCTCACGGCTGCTGGCACCGTGGCTGCATATGCGACGGTTTATTCAGCCTTCGCACTGTACGGCTTTTTGTCGCCGGCCGCCGCCTTCCTCCTGCTCGGCATCGTGGCGCTGGCGACGTTGGCGGCCGCGCTGCTGCACGGGCCAGCGCTCGCCGGACTCGGCGTTGCTGGCGCTTTTGTTACGCCGCTGCTCGTCCCCTCGAAGGTTCCGAATTACTGGGCGCTCTATTTATATCTCGCCATCGTCACAGCAGCGGGCTTCGGGCTTGCTCGTGTGCGGTTGTGGCGCTGGCTCGCCATCACCGCTGTTGTCCTCGGCGCACTGTGGACACTCCCGGGCATCCAATATCCAAGAGTGGATGCCCTGGTGGCACATCTATTTCACGTTGTCGCGGGCTTCACCCTGGCGGCTGTACTGATCGTTTCCGGACTGTTTTTTGGCCCACCTGCCGAACCTGGAAGAGCCGATGAAATTTCCTCCGGAGCAATCGGTGCGTATTTATTTGCCGCAGTCGTATTGGTGATTGGTAGTGCTCACGATACCGCGGCGCTCGCGATATTCACGATTCTTACTGCCGCGACGGTGGCGATCGCCTGGCGTGCGGATAGCGCGCTTTGGGCCCTGCCTGCGGCAGGATTGATGACCCTTCTCGTGATGCTGCACTGGGCCGTTCCGTCGGTATTCGAACAATTAGTGCTTGCTCCGGGCGTGACCAGCGGCGCCATTCCGGGACCACCAACAGGGACCGCATCGCATCTAACGCTAGGCTTGGCGTTCGCAGCTCTGTTCGGCGTATCTGGCTATACCGTCCAAGGCCGCTCCGAGAGTCCACTGGTGGCGCTGCTTTGGAGCGCAACCGCGGTAGTTACGCCGATTGCGATTCTAATCGCGCTTTATCTGCGCATCGCGGAATTCGATCGTTCTATTCCGTTCGCCGGGCTCGCACTTTTGTTTGCCGCGCTTTACGGCTACGCAGCGGAACTGCTGAGCACGCGTCAGCCGCGTCCTGGGCTCGCGTCAGCGGCTGCAATTTTCGCCGCTGGCGCCGTAGCGGCGCTCGCATTAGCTCTGACGTTCGTGCTCGACAAGGGCTGGCTCACAGTCGGCTTAGCGCTGATGGTGCCCGGCATAGCGTGGATTTCAGAGCAACGGCCGCTACCGGCCCTTCGCTATCTGGCGGCCGCGATGATTGCACTGGTGCTGTTGCGTGTCGGCTATGAGCCGCGCATTGTCGGCGATGACGTTGGCACCACGCCGTTTTTCAATTGGCTGCTTTACGGTTACGGCGTGCCGGCTGCTTCATTCTGGTATGCCGGCCACCTGCTAAGACGGCGCGCCGATGATGTTCCGGCGCGCATGGCCGATGCAGCGGCGATCCTTTTCACTGTGCTCCTCGCACTGCTGGAAATCCGCCACTACATGAACAATGGCGATGTTTACCGCCATTCCTCATCGCTGGCAGAAATTGCCATGCAAGTCTCGGTCGGCCTTGCCATGACTATAGGACTTGAATGGTTGCGTGTGCGCAGCGGGAGTATCGTGCACAACATTGGTGCGCTGATGATCGGCGCGCTAACATTTGCGGCAATTGTTTTCGGCCTGGCACTGTCGTTCAATCCTCTGTTCACCGGCCGTCCAGTTGGCGGAGCATTTTTCAACTTGATTTTGCTTGGCTACGGAATTCCCGCGGTACTGGCAGCGGTCCTCGCTCTAATCGCGCGCAACACCCGCCCACTCGTCTATCGTGCAATCGCTGCGGCGGTCGCGGTTGGCTTGGCGATGATCTATCTGGGGTTGGAGGTTCGAACGCTGTTTCACGGCGCAATTCTTACGGGTGGCATTACCAGCGATGCGGAGCAATACACCTATTCTGCTGTCTGGCTTATTTTCGGCGTCCTACTTCTGGTCGTAGGATTCCTGCTGCGCTCGCAGCCGGCGCGACTAGCATCTGCCACGGTGGTCGTGCTTACCATCGCTAAGGTCTTCTTGGTGGACATGGCGGGGCTCACCGGTATTTTCCGCGCGCTTTCTTTTATTGGGCTCGGTGCGGTGTTGATCGGAATAGGGTGGCTTTATCAACGCTTGTTGTTTCCGCGAAGTGGTCGCATCACGGCAGCGCCGACTGCCTCGCCAGAGCGCGGGTAATGTAATTAAGTACTGCTGGCTCACTCCTCCTTTAATCCATAGGCTAGCGCGTTGCCTGTCGCCCCGTAATATTTGAACGGTAGGAATTTGCCGCTCATGGCGATGGCAACACGGTCGCCCTTTGGGTCGGTCTTGCGCGTGATATCCATGTCGAAGTCGATCGCGGACATTATCCCGTCCCCGAATTCTTCCTCGATCAGCGCCTTCATCGCGGGGCCGTTGACCAGGATCAACTCGTAGAAGCGGTAGAGCAGGGGGTCGGTCGGCGGCATTGGCGTACTAGTGCCCCGCATCGGCACCTCGTTGAGCAAAGCCTGCTCGTTCTTCGACAGGCCGAACAGCTTGGCGGCATTTGCCGCCTGCGGCTTGGTAAGCTTGTGCTGGCCGAGAATTGCTCCCGTCACCAGAATCGGCGACATGCCGCCGATCTGCTCGCAGATGTATTTCCAACTCCAGCCCTTCTCACGCTTGATATCGAGAAGTTTTTCGGTCAATCCGGCCCGTGTCATGACATACTCCCATCTTTGATCAGCGAGTTGAGGTGGACTGTAGTTCCGGGTCCCGCCGCCAATCCAAGTCGACCACCGTCCCCTTGGTTCTGGCCGACAATTGGCGCCGCGTTGACTTCAAAGTATCCTTGTCTTTGATGCCCGGCGACAGTTCGTCGCACGACAGCGAGCGCATTCCTTTGCACTTCCCACTCGCCGCGCATCGGCACCAGATTTTCGTGGATTTCGGCGGCCACGCCATCAATGCCCTACAGCAAGTCTATAGCCGGCGGCCAGGATCCCCGGGCGCTTGGAGCCCGAGCGTTATCGGCAGAAACGCCCTTGTCGCGACCGGAATCCAGCGATTTCTGCGATAATTGTTTGTTGTCAAGCCGTTATGGGATTGCGCTTGCGCCCGGAATACCATAATTTCTCCATTGTTGATGGGCACCCTCCAGGGTGTCACGGGGGATATCACTATCCAAATTGCTGTCCGAGATCAGCGCGCAGTCGCGCTGCCGGCGTATGTCGACGCGGACTTTTCCGCGGCTGACTATTCATTTTGTCTCGGTCGTGATCGCCACACGACATCTCGAAAGGTATTTGTCGCCATCGGAGCCGTGCTGACTGCGGCGATTATTGCCGCTGTCGTTACGTTCGTCACCGAGTGGATGCGAACCAGCGATAGGCATGCGAATAATGATCCGAAGGTCGATGTGAGGCACGCTCCTGTCGAAGCGATACTTGTTGCCTCTTCCGACGGACCCGGCAGGAGCTTTGAATCCAATTTCACCTCCCCCAACGGCCCGTTCGGCTTTAAGCCTGTTCGTGACTCAGAGGTTGCCCACACTACAGTTGCAACGTCGGGAGTCTCGGTCTTTCTTCTCGACAGTCCGTTCGCGAGTGGGGATCAGCTACTTTTCCTGTCGGACCCTGTGGGTTCTGAGGCCTTGCGGGAAGGCCAAGCATCCGAACTTATTAATACCGAACGACCGTCCGCCAATTTGGTCGGCGGCACTCTGCTCGCGGGGGGAGATTCTCCGGACAGACTTAAGGTCAAAATCCCGTTGCCGCGGCTCCGTCCGTATCAAGATAAGCAACCACAGAACGGCGGTGCTCGGGCAGACAGCGTAGCTACTATTCCCGATAACTCAGCGGATCCTGCACCAAATGCCCTATCTTCATCCCTTTCATTCTTGCGGAAACTCTTTCATTTTGGGCAAGCCGGCAGCAGTCCAAAACTTCCGCCCGAGGCAGATGGGCGTACTGCGGTTTATGACATTGAAGGGCATGTGGTCTATTTGCCTAACGGGGAGAAATTGGAAGCACACTCAGGATTGGGGAAGGGGTTAGATAATCCGCTCCACGTGACCGAAAGGGGTCGAGGACCAACTCCGCCTAACATCTATCGTCTCGCATTGCGAACGCCGCTCTTTCACGGCATTCAGGCTATTAGGCTTAATCCTGTCAACGCTGACAAAATGTACGGACGAGCTGGCATGCTCGTCCATCCCTATATGCTCGGTGCGAATGGTCAATCGAATGGATGCATCTCGTTACAGGACTACCGAAGGTTTCTGCAAGCATTTCTGCGAGGCGATGTGGACCGTGTAATTGTAGTTACTCGCCTTGAAGAAACGGCTTTCCGCACTGCTAGTGCTTTTTCCAATAATTAGCTCGCCAGCTTTTGTCAGGGTGAGTTTTCTAGGAATAATGACAAGCCATAGGTATGCTGCTCACGCAGAACTGCGTTCGCGTTTAGCGTTGCCGTGACGCACTGCTAAAAGATTGTCAAATTTCCGCTGGTGCCACGCGGCATAACAGTGCGCGCAGCTGATACGTTCCCATCGCCCGGTCATAGGGTGGCTGATTGTCGGTAAGCAGGTTCACGTTAGACTTCCACACTCCATATTCAGGAGCGGCATCTTCCGGGAACCACCAACCGTGTTCGGCAGCAATCACTCTAGGGTCGATCCCGGTGGTCACCTTAGCACGCTGGCGGATGCGGCCTCGCTTTGTCTCAATCCACATCCAATCACCTTTCTTGATGCCATAACGCGCCGCGGTCTCTGGATGAATTTCTGTCATTGGGTCGCGACGAGCTTTACGCAAGTTCTCAATCTGTCTGTGTTCCGAATTAAAGAAGCACGGAATTCGCGCCCCAGTGGTTAGTATAAGTGGATAATCCTCGAAATTGTCAGGTTGGCTAACCGGACTTTCCGGCGGTTCCTCGTAATAAGGCAAGGGGGCGTAACCCAGCTCCTCGAAACGAGTTGAGTATAGTTCGATTTTTCCAGTTGGAGTCCTAAAGCCACCGTCTTCATATTTGCGATACTTGAACGGAACGATGATCGAGCCCTTCTCCTTCAACTGTTCAAAAGTGATATCGAGTCCGCCGCGTGCTAACTGGCCATTCAATACATCCTCAACTGACTCCGTGCCGACGGGAAGTTTCATCCGCCGCGCCAATTCTACAAAAATTTCTTCATCCGATTTACATTCACCGATGCGAACCGCCCGTTGATTTGCAAGAACGACATTGGCGGCGACAGTCGGTAAACCGGCGAGTTGATCAATCTCTGGCCATAACGCGGCCGGTAAGACGATATCCGCAAGCTCCGCCGTTGGAGTCATAAACAGATCCGCGCATACCATATAATCAAGATTCATTAGTGACTTGTAGACTAATGATGAGTTCGCATATGTCGTGAGTGTATTATTACCAAAAACCAGAAATGCTTTTACCGGATATGGTTTGCCCTCACGCATTGCTTGCAACAATGTCGGGATGTGGGCGGCAGGCAAATCGGCCCCCTCGCCGGCGAGCAACTTAAACCGGTCTGCGCCGAGCCGCTTGGCATTTGCTTCCGGTGTAAGATTTTCAATTAGACTTGGGAATCGGCCGATGCCGTGCATGCCAAAGACCCAACCGCCAGGCACATCGACATTACCACTGAGCGCCGGAATCATAGAAATTGCGCGAATAGTTTGGATGCATTTTGGCGTGTGCTCGATTGCGCAGCCCCATTCGAGCATGGCTGGTTTGGTGCGCGCGAATAGGCGTGCAGCAGCTCGAATTTTATCAGCGGGAACCCATGTTATTGAGGACGCCCACTCAGGCGTGAAAGTGCGAACGTGGGAGCGCAGTGCATCGAACCCATAGGTCCACTGGTTAACAAAGGGCGCATCAAAAAGTTCTTCACCGATAATGACATTGAGAAAGGCGAGAGCCAACGCATCGTCGGTGCCCGGACGCAACTGGAGCCATATATCAGCGCGCCGCGCAAGTTCCGTCTCGCGCGGGTCGACAACAATAACTTTAGGATTTGTATCGAGCGCTTCACGTACATTGAAGCGCGTTTCGCCGTCAGGACCTGAATTGAGAGGGTTGTGACCCCAAAACAGCATGCAAGCAGGTGGTGTACCGCCGGTGAAATCAGAGACAGGAAAGTCGCCAAAAGTTAGAATGCAAGTATTGACTCTCGGATGGAAGCATTGCGCAAAACCAGGCTCGCACCAATTCGGTGTTCCGAGAGCATGGCCAAACCGCGATACCCAACGGATGTGATGACGGCCAGTTCCAGTGCCTAGCGCAATGGCTTCAGGCCCGAATTTCTCACGGATCGCAAGCAAGCGTTCGGAAATCTCATCAAGGGCTTCGTCCCAAGAAATCCGCGTCCATTGGCCAGAACCGCGAGGACCGATGCGGCGCCGTGGATACTTCAGACGATCAGGATGATTGACGATATCGACAGTGACCGTTCCGATTGGGCAGAGCCGGCCGTGGTTAAGCGGCGATTCCCGATCGCCCTCAACCTTCACCAATACCCCATCTCGCACATGCAGCAGAACGCCGCAGCCGCCGTGGCAACTGCGGCAAACGCTCTTGAGCACAGTGGTCCCAAAATTATTGGATTGCGGAACAGGTCGGTTAACGTTCATTTATGGAATACTCCATGCAAAATAAAAATCGATCTGGGGAAAATAGTATACATCTCAACAGGGCGATCAATTGATGCAAATTATCGTAACTGTGATCGATTTTGGAAATCGATCATCGATGCATGGATAGAACATTCAAAAGAGCGGGCCGATCGGACGAGTTCTCGGCCCCCTCCCACCGCTCTGGCCCACGCGCTCAGCCAACGGGCATCGACTACTCCTGCGAGACAGGCGAATCAAGACCGTCCGCCCAGTTCTCGCTCGCCTTGCTGTAGCAAACCCGATGCACGCAGCTGACTTGTTAGCTTTCTCTTGACCAACTCGCTGGTCTCAGAATTAGCAAAAGGCGAAAATTTTCTGCGATCAGTGAAGGCTCTGCGCCGCCCGTGCGCGCGCCGCGGCGGTGCGCGCCGCGACACGGTCGAGCACCGCGATCATGTCCTCGACCTCACTCCGCTCGAAGCCTTGCGTGATGAACACGATCTTGGTGCGACGGTCGGCGTCGGGCCAGCGATCAAGCCAAGCCAGGTTGTGCAACAGATGTTGGGCGCCCTGGATTACCGCCGGCCGCTCGGGCTCCTCGGCGACATGAACGATACCTTTCACCCTGAGCAGATTGGGGCCAAGGTTCTGCTGTAAGGCATCGAGTAGTAGCCGCAACGCCTCGTGCGGGATCGGCGTTTCACGGACAAAACAGAACGAGGCGATGTCGCGGTCGTGTGGCCCGTGGTGGTGGCTATGATCGCTGCGGTGATGGGCGTGGTCATGCACATCATGCTCCTCGTAGGCAGCGGCATTGAGCCACGCGCGCACATCCTTCTTGGGCGCGGCTGGATCAAAGCCGGGGCCGCGTAACAGGGCACTGATGTTAAATGCTGGGTCGTCGATGCGCGAAATCTCCGCAGCCGGGTTGATATCGCGCAGGCGCGTGGCCAACGCCGCTGCGGTTTCGTCTGCTTTCGCAGAGCCTGTGAGGTCCAGCTTGGTGATGAGTATATGATCGGCGAGCGCGACTTGGCGCACCGATTCGATGTGCTTGTCGAGCGTGCCGGGGCCGTTTACCGCGTCAACAGTAACGATGACACCGCTGAGGCGGTAGAGGCCGGCCAGAGTTGGGTCGGACAGGAAGGCTTGGTGCAGCGGCGATGGATCGGCAAGACCCGAGGTTTCGATCACAACGTGATCGAAATAGGGAATCGCGCCGTCCTCTCGGGTATGATAGAGCTCGTTTAGTTTGGTAACCAGATCACCGAATACGGTGCAGCACAAGCAGCCGTTCTCCAGCACCATAATGGTGTCGTTGCTTTGCCCTGCGAGCGCATGGTCGAGGCTGATCTCGCCAAACTCGTTGATCACCACCGCCGTGTTCGCCATCGTCGGCGCGCGCAGCGCACGATTGAGCAGCGTGGTTTTGCCGCTGCCCAAAAAACCGGTCAAAATAGTGACTGGTGTGTGAGGCAAGCCTTACCCTAAGTATGAAACATTCAAGCTATAGAGGCGCCTTACGTTATCACAGAGAGCAGGCTGCTTTTGCCGTTCAAAATACTTCGCAGCCCGGCAGCCCGCACGAGATCAGACGATCGGACGGGAAGTTGGTGATGATTTGACAACCATCCTTGGTCACGACGACCTCCTCCTCAATGCGCGCCGCCCCAGAGCCGTCCTCAGCACCCTTCCAGGTCTCGAGCGCGAATACCATGCCTTCCTTGAGCGGCGTGTTTTGGCCAGTATAACGCTTGGAGATGATTGGCCGCTCCCACAACGACAGGCCAACGCCATGCCCGTATTGCAGCAGAAATGCCTCAGCTTCGTCGCGATAGCCGAATTCCTGCGCGTCTGGCCACACCTGTGCCACCTGATCGGGAGTAATGCCTGGTCGGATCATGTCGATGGAGGCGCTGATCCATTTTGACGCTGTCTCGTACGCGTCAATCTGATACTTGTTCGGCTCGCCGCAAATAAAAGTGCGATAATAACAAGTGCGATAGCCGTTGAATGAGTGCATGATGTCCAGGAACACCATATCACCGGGCTGAATGAGGCGATCTGAAAACGTATGCGAATGAGGCCGGCCACGCGGACCGGAGACAGAATTCACGCATTCGACACGCTCGGAGCCCATGCGAAAAAGACGGTCGTGCGCGATCGCAACTAGTTCGTTCTCTCGAGTACCGGGCCTGATGGCTCTTGCAATGTCCACGTAAGTCGCGTCAACCATAGCGCAGGCCATTTTTAGGAGCTCGATTTCATCAGCAGTCTTAACCTCGCGGGCATCAAGCAATGCCTGTTGGCCATCGACTACTTCGATACCTTCCTTCTCGAGGGCGCGTAGCATCGGCAATTCCATCAGATCGATGCCGATCGGCTCCTTCTCAATTCCGAAATGCACCAACGCTTTCTTGATCTGCTTGGCGAAGTCGCCTTGCACGTTCATCTGTGGTGGCAATCCGCCTTGCATCGTAGAGATCGGTGCTGCGACATTATCAGCGATCCATGGCGACGACAGGCGCTTCGCAGGAGGTGCCGGGTCCCACAAGAATGGCGGGCCCTCAACAGGGCACAGGGCATAGCGCATGAATTTGTCACGCGCCCATTCACCAATATGCGTGCCGGTGAGATACCGGATGTTGTCGAAATTGAAGGCGATTACACCACCGAGACCAGCGTGACGGATCGCTTGCTGTGCACGCGAAAGACGCTCTTTGTAGAGCCGATTGTAATCGACCCCTCGCTCCCAATCCTTGGCCATCATGCCCCAGGACGCAGTTGCTTGCGGTCGATTGTATTTCATTTGTCATCCTCTCAATTCTATCACGTCTATCACGCGCGGAAGCGGATGCTCGCGATCGACAGAATCGATCGTTTTTAAGCCAAATTGCATCACTTTTTGATCGCTCCCCAACTATAAACTATGATTAAGGCCAATATACAAGCGCCGGCCGACATGCTGGTGCGCGCGCATCGAGCCGTGGGAAAAAGCCAGTCGATCATTACCCGACCGCGGAGTCGTGCGTCGGGTTGACGGGATGAAATGTTCAAACAAGCAGAATTTTGGAGGCAATCATGAGTTTCACAGAAACTGGTGGCGCGAGGCTTCTGCGGCTCGGCACTTTCATGGGTGCGGCGA
>Ga0207763_1000106_pt1 | contig 12452 bp, 13 predicted proteins | sample LuqExpMetageno50_FD_187808 | JGI IMG/M metagenome (GOLD analysis project Ga0207763, IMG submission 187808) | Tropical forest soil microbial communities from Luquillo Experimental Forest, Puerto Rico - Sample 50 (SPAdes) | ecosystem: Environmental > Terrestrial > Soil > Tropical forest ...
ATCGCGTAATGGGATGACCGAAAGCAGACGTACCGCTGGGCTTCATCTTAGAAATGAATGCCTTGCCAGAGTGGTCTCCACAACCCATTGCACAGTACAACTCTGATCAGCTAGTGAATGTTTTCCTGAAATTACAATGCTTGAATTATTTTTTGGTCGCACGCTTCTCTAGTCAACGCCCATGTTCCGCGCAGAGATCCGAAAACGTTTTGCGCCGTATTTCGTCGCCGGTCGCGGCCTCTGATATCCTGGAATTTTGGCTCGCAGCTAAACGCGTTGATTAGGGTCACGAGATCGCTGTTACGACGAATGGTGATCATTTCAGGTTCCTGTCGTACTGCGAACGTGTTGCAATCTATTTTTCATGCCAAGAATGCGCAACAATGCGGTGATTTGCTAATGTTGAACTGCCGATTGGTGGAACCTTCGGCATCTGGCTCCGATATCCGTCTCGGAGATTTTTGCGACCCTTCGGCACCGTTGAGGCGGTTCCCATGAGCACGAATAAAAACTCGCAGGAAAATGGTATTGGCACATGGTGGCACCCTTGGTGGCAAAAATTTAGAACTGAATTCTCATCCGCTGAGCCGGGAAAGCAGGTTGCCCAGATTTACTACATAACGGCGATCTTGGCCGTGATGGGATCACTCCTTGCTGGCATATCGTTTACGTGTGAATGCCCATCTCGTGGATGCCGAGACCGGAAAAGAGATCTGGGCCGATCGCTTCGATACCGCGAAGGCAGACGTCTTACAGGTGCAGGATGAGATCGTCGGTCGCCTGTCGCGGGCAGTCGGTCTTCAGGTCATCGACGTTGAAGCTCGACGCAGTGAGCGTCAAAAGCATCATAGCGCTGACGCAACTGATTTTGTGTTGCGCGCCCAGTCAATCGCTAACAGGCCGACATCTGCAGCGACCATGGTCTCAGCACGCCACCTATTCAATGAGGCATTGAAACTCCAGCCGGACAATGCCGATGCGTTAGCCGGGGTTGCTACAACGTACGTATTAGAAACGATAAACGGCTATTACCCGGCTGGCAATGAACAGCGGCTGCAGCAGGCAGAACCACTGCTCGCAAGAGCGCTGGCTAGCGATCCCGGCAACATCGTCGCAATGAAGGCAAGAGCCGCGCTCCAGCGCGCACAAGGCAAGTTCGATGATGCAATCGCTGCAGCGAAAGCTGTGATTGTCCGAAATCCCGGCGAGCCCTGGGCTTACAAAGAAGTCGGGCTGTCGCTTGTCTACCTGGGGCGACCCGAAGAAGCACTTGATTGGTTTGCGAAGGCCGAGCGATTTGGTCCCTATGATCCCGTCCGATGGACTTGGTTCGATGCGCAGGGACAAGCGCTCCTGCTGTTAGGGCGAGACGACGAAGCTATCCGTTCCCTGCGGGCCGCGATTGAGGTCAACCCGAATTACACGAGCACATACGCCGTACTCGCGGCAGCGAGTGCGTTGAAGGGCCTCGATGAAGAAGCCCACACGGCGTTGGCACAATACAGGCGGACCAACCCGGACGTGACAGTTTCGACGTTCCGCAGTCTTTCGCCGGTGCCGTTAAGATTGACTAGCGCAGCATATTTGAAGCAACGCGAACGTCTCAAAGAGGGATTGCGCAAGGCGGGGATGCCCGAGTAAACGCTTGCCCCACGATGTCCGCAAAAGCACGCATGTCATGCGCAGGTAAAATGATCAGCTCGGGTCGCTAGGGCGATGTAGTTGCTGCACTCGCGAACGCGTTAAGTGCGGTAGTTAGCGCGCTCACGGTCGCATCCACCTCGTGGTCTAGTTCGTGCCGCTTTGCGAGCCAGCTTGGATCATTGTACGACAGCCATGTCTTGCCCGAGGCGTCCTGCCAAACCAGCACCTTCAGCGGCAGGTCGATTCCCATAGTCTGCGCCGCCTGCATGAGCGGCGTGCCGCCTTTAGCATTGCCGAAAATCAAAAGTTCAGTCGGCCGTAATGGTAAGCCAACGGCCGCAGCCCCCGCTGCATGGTCAATCCGTGCAAAAACGGTCAAGCCCTTCGACTTAACTTCAGTTTCAAGCCGATCCATCGTTTCCTTGGAGCCAAACTTACTGGGAATGGTTCTCAACCCGTTTACCGCCATGGCGTTCTCTCCTAGAGCTAGTTGCCAAAATCCTTCACGACGAAACTGCGTGTTGGCCAGCTCTGATGGCCTTCCGTTATCCGGACTAACAACAGCCCAGTCCATGCGAAGTGGCGCGCAGATGCAGATAAGGGCCGCGATAGTGGTCAGCACAATGTAAAATTGTCGCGTCATGGATCAGTATCCCGCGTGGTACATTTTGACGGCAATTGCGCGCATTTCGTCGGGTTTGTAAATGTCGTTGTGACCAATTATCTCGGCGAGGAAATGGCGCTCTTTCCACCGATTCCGGCGTGCTTGCTCACACTCCATATTCCTTCAGGACCCCGACTTCGAAAACGAGAAGAGCACCAACCCCGAAGAGCTCATCGCCGCCGACCCGTACCTCGCAAAACCGCCTGCAACTTGGGCATTAGACACGATGTTACGGCTACGCCGTTTTGTCCCTTTTTGACAGCGAGATGTGTTGATCTTGTGAACCGATCTGGACAACCGCGTTCCTGCTGGAATCCACCAGCTTTGCTATGATTGCAGAGAGCGCGTCAAAGTCGCCTTTATCAAGTCGTCCTTTTGGCGGGAAATGATGGTCAGGAAAACAAGTCGCGGGATGCCCCTTTTAAGCCGAAGAAGATCAGGCGCCTTGAACGGATAAACCCGGTTATGACTATTGGTCGCCTTATGGCCCAGGCGATCTCGTCAGCGCTCGAATCCGCAAGACGCTTGTTTGAGATTCTCGTCGGTTCACGCGCAAAGAGGGCTATGCGACTGGAAACAGCGGTACGGATCAGGCTACGAAGCCATTTTTCGTGCTACTGGTCGAACGTGTCATGGCACGCGCAATGTGTGAGGTGACTAATGAATGCAGCCGGCGGGACAGGTTACCCACAAGGATGTGCGTAACGTACATTATCGCTTCATGCGCCAACAAATCTTGGTAGGGTGAAATGGCTCAAGGCGGAAACGGGTTGGTATGGCGGACGCGACGATACACGCGGCAGGAGGCGTCGTGGTGCGCGCGGGCGCGCGGCCACGGGTCGCTATCGTCCAACGCCGAAAGGACGAGCTCTGGGTACTGCCGCGCGGCAAGCTCAGGCGAGACGAGCATGCCCTCAACGGCGCTCGGCGTGAGGTGGTGGAGGAGACTGGCCATCGCGTAATCGTGGGTATGTTTCTCGGCGCGATTGCCTACCGGACGCGCGGCCGGCCGAAAGTGGTCCAATTCTGGTGCATGCAGGCCGCAGCGTATCCGAGCCGCGATGTGATGAAAGACATCAGGGCGGTCGCATGGCTTCCGCTCGCCGCGGCGATCCGGCGGCTGAGTTATCCACTGGAAAAATTGTTCCTAAGGAATGTTGGCCGTCATGCAGTTCTGCGGCACAAGCGTAAACGGCATCGCAAGGCACACGCACGCGCCGGCAAAGTAAATCGGCGGCGGTCGGCTGGTAGAACGCGTGCAAGTAAAGCCAAAAAAGCCGCATAGAGGGCGGCGGGGGCCCGCCCGACCATGTTGCGACGGGTGCTCAGGCGTTTGGCGGAATAAGCGAATTTATCGTTTGCTGCGAATTTAATTTACGGATGGCTGTGGCTGCGTAAGAAAACGGGCTCGGCGCGGTAACGTCGACGTTTTGCACCCTGCGCTGTCCTAATTTGACGTTCACCCGCGCAGGATAAAGTAGCAGCTGAAGAGGGCGCCAAGAGGCCGTCTCAAGCAAGCTCAAGCAACCAATAAACTCGGGAAGAATTCTTCGGCAAGTTCCGTCGGGAGCGTTTGCTCGGCATCGATCAGACGCAAGGTTTCAAACATATAGCCGCATTTACAACAGCGCCAGAAATCGCGAACTTCTGCAGCACTAATATGTCCAGACCAAGCGGGAGCAATTGGCTCCTCTCCACACCGAGGGCAAGAGATCGAATCTCGAAATGTTTCAATTGCCTGCATTTGTTACCTCCCTTCCACGGCTCTTGTCTGACTGCTGTATCGCTTGGCGTTATGACAAAACGACAAACCATTTGTAACAATTCACTGCTTTCCATCGCTCGGTTCCTTCGGCAGCGCATAGCCGCATTTGAATGTCAAAAAAGGCATACGGGTTGAAATAGCCAAAACCAAAAATAGCCATCAAATCCAGTTACCGGCAGGTGAGAGAGAAACGTGCGTGTGCGTTACACGGGAGGAGTCGGACTTTTGTGTTTGTGTGTGTCGCAAAACTTCTGCGTCGCAGCAACAATTCGAGCCCACGATTGTTGTGTGGTGGGATCGCAATAGGACTTTTGCACTCATGCAAAAACTCCGTCGCGCATTACGAGCCTGGAGGGCGATTCGACGTTTTCCGGAAGTCACTCGCAAAGGTGTCGCCACTGCATTCAAGATCACACCCGCTATTCGGCGTGTTCGGAATTTCGGATACAACCCCGGCAATCTGCACATGTTTAAATACATGCCAGCGAGGGGGCTTGCAGATCCTGCTCTGGTGGTCGTTTTGCACGGCTCGGGCCAAACCGCTACCAGTTACGCGTATGGAGCAGGGTGGATGACCCTGGCAGACCGATGCGGATTTGGTCTGCTTTTGCCGCAGCAAAAGAGATCGAACAACCCGCACCGATCGTTCAACTGGTTTCTGCCGAGAGACGCCAGGCGTGGTCGGGGAGAAGCGGCCTCGATCGCGCAAATGATCAAGAAAATGGCCGATGAGCTGAGAGTGGGACCAGAACGGGTCTTTATCACTGGGCTCTCGGCGGGTGGCGCGATGACTTCGGTTATGTTGGCTTGTTATCCAGAGCTTTTTGCCGCCGGTGCAATCATCGCCGGACTGCCGTATGGCGCCGCCAGCAACTTGCAAGAGGCGTTCAGGAGCATGTTGCATTGTCCTTCGAGGTCTGCGGACGAATGGGGCGCTGAGCTGCACGCGGCGGCAGATTGGTACGCAGGTCCATGGCCTCGACTGTCGGTGTGGCACGGAGATGCGGATAAGATCGTAAACCCTTCGAACTCACGAGAAATCCTGAAGCAATGGACTAACGTCCATGGATTTTCTCTCCGGCCTACGTTGCATGAAATAGTAGGTGGCCATCCAAGAGAGGTGTGGCTTGATAACGATGGAGTCGAGCTAATCGAGTCTTACACCATTCGAGGTATGGCTCACGGCGCTGCTATAGCTACCGGTTCGGGATACGGTTTTGGAGGTCCGTTCCTATTTGATGTCGGGATCTCATCTTCATTTCTGATCGCCAAGTTCTTTGGATTAACGAGTCGGCATTACATTGCTTCAGACAAACAAAGGGCATCTATTCGCCGACCAAATATCCTCCAGAGAGGAACAAAGTTTCCTGGAAGGATCTTGCGGCGGATCGATATAGCGACAGCATTCCGTCGCATCGCACGCCCAAAAGCTAGACGTTAGTAGCTGCGCGAGGCGCGTCCGCCTAATTCGAATAGGTGGCAAACGCGATACCGTCGCTATCAGTAGCACCTAAGCCATGGCCAAGTGGCGACTTTTTTCGATCACGTCCCACTGTTACGGAGGCCATCGTTCTCTGTTTCGCCAATGGAGCCAGGCGACGCGATCCGTTCTAGAGCCGCAAGACCATTGTTGTCAGTACGACCCATCTGTCCGCTTGGGTGACCCGATCAAGTCTCAGAGTTAGTATTGCGATTGTCGAGATATCGGATTGACACATGACAGTAGCGGCCATGTCCAGGATCCGATGTGATGCTGCGGCTACAATGGGCTAGCACGAAGTCAAGCATCTGCCCTCGCAAGAGTCAGTCATAATGGCGCAATAATGAAGCAATTATATTGCGGTTGATTCGGCGAACTTCGCAGGGGATTTGAACGAGACACCTATGCGAGTTTTGATCGCGACCGACGCCTGGCATCCTCAGGTCAACGGCGTTGTGCGCACGCTCACCTCGCTCGCGCGTTGCGCTAAAGCGCTCGGTGTAGACGTGTATTTTCTTTCACCCGAAGGTTTCCCAACAGTGCCTCTGCCAACCTATCCCGGCCTGCGGCTCGCTCTACCTAGTTTCCATCGGATCGCAGAAAGTATCGACCAGATCCGGCCCGATGCCATTCACATCGCGACCGAGGGCCCAATCGGCTGGCAGGTCCGGTCTTGGTGCCTGCACTATCAAATGCCCTTCACAACAAGTTACACCACTCGATTTCCGGAATACATTTCGGCACGATGGCCGATCCCCGAGAGCCTGATCCATTTAGCTCTGCGGCGCTTCCACGCAGCTGCCTCAGTCACGATGGTCGCCACGCCGTCGCTAGAAGCGGAACTTAGGGAGCGTGGATTTGAGCATCTCGTCCGGTGGACGCGGGGCGTTGACACTGATTTTTTCCGGCCGGATCGAGCCATCGACTATTCCCTTCCGCGTCCAATATTTGCTTACGTCGGTCGTCTGGCGATAGAAAAAAACCTGCCAGCGTTCTTATCGCTCGATTTGCCTGGCACGAAAGTCGTCATCGGCACTGGGCCGCAAGAATCAGAGCTAAAACAACGTTTTCGTGAGGCCAAGTTTTTCGGCCTAATTGAGAATGCAGAGCTCGCTGCGCATCTTGCGTCTGCCGACGTTTTTGTCTTTCCGAGCCGAACCGATACCTTTGGCGTGGTACAATTAGAAGCATTGGCCAGCGGTGTTCCAATTGCGGCTTTTCCTGTAACTGGTCCAATCGACGTGGTTGGTGGCCATCCAGTCGGCGTCCTAAACGAAGACTTGGGCGAAGCATGCCTTGCTGCGCTTCATATTTCTCGCGCTGCCTGCCGCGAGTTCGCGCTTCAATATTCCTGGGAAAACAGCACGCGACAGTTCATTAGCCATCTGCGCGACGTCAATTCGGGCAGATTAGGGCGCATATACCCGTCGGCACTAGCGCCAGCACGTGGATGACATCCGATCGGCTTCCTTGCGGAAAGAGAAACAGACCCATGGCAAATGTGCAGATCGACATCGACACAGAAACCGTCACGAAAGCCTACGGCAAATGGGCGCCTGTTTATGACATTGTTTTCGGTGCAGTGTTCGCACGAGGGCGTGCGGCTGCGATCCAAGCGGCGGAGCGGATCGGCGGACGCATCCTTGAAGTCGGCGTAGGAACCGGTATTTCGCTCCCCCATTACTCTTACAAGAATCGTATCTGTGGCATCGATATTTCGGAGCCTATGCTACGTAAGGCCAGGAACCGGGTCGCCGAGCTCGGGCTTGTCCACGTCGAAGGGTTATGGGTGATGGATGCAGAACATCTGGATTTTCCCGAAGCGTCTTTCGACGTTGTAGTGGCGCAATACGTTATCACGACTGTACCCAATCCTGAGGCGACGCTCGACGAATTTGTGAGGGTGCTTAAGCCGGGTGGAGAGATCATCCTGGTTAGCCGCGTCGGCGCGGAAGCGGGTCCCCGGCGCGCTCTGGAAAAATTGTTCGCGCCTACCGCACGCAAGCTTGGTTGGCGAACCGAATTCTCGTTCGAACGTTACGCTCGCTGGGCAGCCGGCACCACGGGTCTCGAATTGGTCGAATGCCGTTCGATGCCGCCGTTTGGACATTTCGCACTAATCCGCTTCGCTAAGAGCGACCGCCCAAGAACAACTCAATAGAACGCGTTTCCTCGCGAGCGCCGCAAGCCGGTCGTTCCGGATCCCTTGGCCCGGCTCCTCGAAGAGTCAGAATTCCGCTGTCTCCAGCAGCACTCTTCGTGATTGTCACAGTGAGGTCATCGAATCGCTATAGCGAGACCAAATCATCTGGGCGAGGAGACGTCATGCATGGTTTTTTGGAAGCCTTGAGAGTGCAACGCTGGGACGATCACCGCTACTACCATCATAGCCGCATCAACCAATCATTACATCTCGTCAGCGCGATCAGCTTTTTGTTCGCCTATGTGATGATGTTTAAGGATCCGGCCATTGCGGCGCTTGTTGGCTGGCTAATATCGATGATCACCCGGCAGGCTGGTCACTTCTTATTCGAGCCGAAGGACTACGACAACTACAATCGAGTCACGCACGAATACAAAGAGCAGATCAAAGTCGGCTATAACCTGCGGCGTAAAACGGTGCTGATGTCGATCTGGGCTCTATCGCCGATCCCGCTCTACTTCGACCCGACCTATTTCGGCATCTTCGTGCCGCATGCCAATATTACGGAGTTCATCCGCCATTTGGCACTGATCTGGTTGGCCATCGGCATTGGCGGCTTAGTTTTCCGCACCATCCAATTATTCTTCATAAAGGATGTGCAGACCGGCTTGGTTTGGGCAACAAAAATCCTCACCGACCCCTTCCACGACATCAGGCTTTATCACCTTGCACCCTACCACCTATTGTGCGGGCAGCTGATTGATCCGCACACTGACGAAGAGTGGATTGGAGAAGACGCCGAAGAAGCGCCGCGCACGAGTTGAGTTGCGAATTGAGCAGCGGTGACTTTCGGACGATGACATCGGCGTACGTTATGCCTCGCGCAAGGCGGGGCATAATGTCTTGGCTAGGTCGGCGCAGGCCCGGCGTTGGCACGAGTAGAGGTCGGCTTGAAACGCTTAGCGATGTTCTGCGTTACGGTCGCGCAACGCAGGAATCGATGCATGATCATTTCCCGAATGATGCGGTGCTGGATCGATTTGTTTGTTGCTCCCGGGCAGCACCACCACCAGCCGTCGCGTTCCATCGACCTGCAGGCCGCTACGAAGCGGTCCGCGACGGTTTCAAAATCTGCTTCGGAATATTTCAGGCTGAAGATGAAGCGGCCGGTACCGGTCCAGCTCAAAGCCAGACCCTCCGCCCGCAGGTAGTATTGCAACATCCAGTTGTAGCGCGATGGCCAATTGTAAGAGACCGTCCATATGGTCGAGAGGTTAGCGACTTGCACCGGCAAACCGTCCGCCCGAAGACGCCTGTTGAGCTTCTCAGCCCTGGTGTTCCAGAGATCATCGAGGCCGCGATAGAGCGAGCGTCCCTCTGGCGATTCAATGTAGCTCAAGAACTTATCCATCGCGCCCATGACCGCCGGATGCGAATTGAACGTGCCGCGCGCAAAGCAGATGTCGGCTGGTCGATCGTCACGGAAACGTTTCATAAATCCAGCGCGGCCGCAGACGACGCCGATGGGGAAGCCTCCGCCCACGGTCTTACCGTACGTTACAAGATCCGCGCGCACACCGAAGTATTCCTGCGCCCCGCCGAAGGCGAGACGGAACCCGACAAACACCTCATCGAAAATCAACGCAATGCCGCGCTCAGTGCAGACCGCGCGCAATTGCTTGAGCCATTCAGTGTAGGACGTCTTGTCGAAACACGCCTGACGCGCGCCATGTGTCAGCGACGCGTCGGCCGGCGCCGCGTTGTTCGGATGCAGCGATTGCACCGGATTGACCAGCACGCAGGCGATGTCGCGGCGGGTGCGCAGCACGCGAAGGGAATCCTGGGACATATCTTTCAGAGTGTAGGTCTCACGGGCGGGGACCGGATTACCGATGCCAGGCTGCACGTCGCCCCACCAGCCATGATAAGCGCCACAAAACCGCACCAGATGCGAGCGCTGGGTGTGATAGCGCGCGAGTCGCACTGCCTGCATCACCGCTTCGGTGCCAGACATGTGGAAGGACACTTCGTCCATTCCGGAAACATCCCTGAGCCTGCGAACGTTGTCGGCAATTACCAGGTGATAGAACCCGAGCGCCGGACCGAGATCGCGGGTCTCATTGAGACCTTTCTGCATCATATCCCTGTAAGCATCGTTGCCGAGCAGGTTGACGCCGTAGGAGCCAGTGAGGTCGTAGAAACGGTTGTCGTCGAGATCGGTCAAAGTCACGCCTTCAGAGGACCGCATGAACGCGCCTACCGGCAAATACGTGCGGACAAAGCGGCTGTACTGGAACGGTACCCGGTAGCGCTCTGTGAATTGAAGATCGGAAATGGTGTCGGCCACTTCTCGCGTGCGTCTGATGGTTTCGGCAAATCGGGTTTTGTACAGGGCCGACAAAGCCATAAAACCATCGCGGCGGCGCGCCACGATATCGGGCGGGGCGTTATCGGAACTGAAAAATTCGCTCTCACCGTACTCGTAGAAAAGCAACTGCGAGGCCACATAGCGAGACACACGGGCATGGCCCGCGAGCGATGGATGCTTAGCCTTGGACAGCTCAAGACGGCGCTTCGGCGTCATAAGGTAGTCGGTGATTGCAGCGACGCTGAGTGCGTTGAACGCCATGGCGGTTGCGCCCCAAGCCATCGAATCAATTTTTATCGTGGAGATTTTACGACATTGTGACGCTGCTATCGCAGATCGCGCGGATATTCGAGCAGGAGGACATCAATTTCCTACTAACAAATCTTGTTCCTCGAAGGTTTCTAACCCTGTTCGTAGGATGGTTCAGCAAGATCGAGCAGCCGTTAATTCGCGACGCATCGATGAGGCTTTGGCGGCTGTTTTCCGCCCTTGACCTCGGAGAGGCCAAGCGTTCGCACTTCCACAGCATCCATGACTGCTTCATCCGAGAGCTCAAGGAGGGCGCTCGGCCGATCGATTGCGACCCGAACGTGCTGACGAGCCCGTGCGACGGCATCGTTGGCGCTTGTGGTACGATCGCCAATACCGACCTTTACCAGATCAAGGGATCTCCCTATTCGCTCCACGACCTACTTGGCGACGATGCCCTCGTTCAGGCTCACCGCAACGGCCGGTTTGCGACGCTGCGGTTAACGCCGAGCATGTATCACCGCTTCCATGCGCCGCATGACTGCCGTATCACGAGGGTGACCTACATTTCCGGCGACACTTGGAATGTGAACCCGATTGCACTCAGGCGCGTCGAGAAGTTGTTCTGTAAGAACGAGCGCGCTGTTATTGAAACTACCTTGGCTGCCACCGGATACGCCATTACGCTTGTTCCGGTTGCCGCAATCCTAGTAGCGAGCATCCGATTGCACTTCTTAAACGTATTGCTACACCTGCGCTACCGCGGACGAAACATTATGCCGTGCAACGCAGTCCTCAATAAGGGCGATGAAATGGGTTGGTTCGAGCACGGCTCGACCATGATTGTATTCGCGCCGGACGGCTTCTCCCTGTGCGAAGGCGTAACGGAAGGCGCGACGATCCGAGCCAACGAGGCGCTTATGCGTTTGCCCTAGCTAAAATTTTGAATATTTTGATGGCTTTCATAACTTCGGCATAAATTTTGTTGCTGGTGAAAAATTAGGCAGAGAGACTACGCCCGAACGAAGGTGGTTCTTAATTTGTTTCCGTCCTCAATTCCCTTTCGCGCGTTTTAGGATGATTGTGACACGTTGTCACAAACAGAATGCAGCCCGTCAAAAATCTGTCATCTTGACCGACCTCAAATCGGTAGGTGACATTTATCCAAGCCGGTGCACGTTGGAGAGGGACCGCATATGTGGGTTCCAAAAAAAGAAGAAGCCGTCGAGATGTTTGCAAGGCACTTTGAGGCTTGTCACAGAAGCGGTGCCGTCGAGCGAGCAAAGCAAAAGGCTGCTTCCTTTAGAGCCAAAGGTGATCACGAAGGCCACAAGATTTGGAGCGATGTCGCTTGCAGGATCGAGGCATTGCGAAAGGAGGATAGGCTTGCGCTCCGACGGGCGAAAGAGCGGACGTAAGGCGAGTGTACAGAACGCGCAACCTGCGCTTTTACGCGGGTCAGCTTTTCCGCTCCATTGATGCGACAGATGAGGACGTTAGGAGTGAGCCCATGGCCCGTCCCCCACTACCGCCCTTCACAGCCGAAACGGCCGCGCAGAAGGCGCGTCTCGCCGAAGATGCCTGGAACACTCGCGATCCTGCCCGCGTCGCCCTCGCCTATACCGTCGATAGCATCTGGCGGAACCGCGCCGAGTTCATTCACGGCCGCGAGGAGATTGAAGCGTTTCTCGCACGCAAATGGAATCGCGAGCTCGACTATCGGCTGATCAAGGAAGTGTGGGCGTTCCGTGAGAACCGGATCGCTGTGCGCTTCGCATATGAATGGCACGACGATTCCGGCAACTGGTTTCGCAGCTATGGAAACGAGAACTGGGAGTTCGACGAGCACGGCCTGATGCGGCGGCGCATCGCCAGCATCAACGACCTACCGATCAAGGATGGCGAGCGCAAATACCACTGGCCACTCGGTCGCCGTCCGGACGATCACCCATCACTCAGCGACCTAGGCCTTTAAGGGGGAGCCTCGATCGTCAAGACTCTTATCCACCCACGCGTCCTTCTGCCTCCATCTGTGAACCTTTCGACAGGCCGGGCACCGGAATGGAACTTCTATGTAAGACGATAAAGACTCGAACACTATCGTTTCCGTAGTCAGTCCTGTTTTGACCGGCACCTTTA
>Ga0207763_1000116_pt1 | contig 12043 bp, 10 predicted proteins | sample LuqExpMetageno50_FD_187808 | JGI IMG/M metagenome (GOLD analysis project Ga0207763, IMG submission 187808) | Tropical forest soil microbial communities from Luquillo Experimental Forest, Puerto Rico - Sample 50 (SPAdes) | ecosystem: Environmental > Terrestrial > Soil > Tropical forest ...
ACGAGACCGGCCCGGCGCCGAGCCCCTGCATCGCGAAGGCGAAATCGGCGAGCCCATCGTGCGAGGCAAGCGTCTCGCGTGCGAGCGCGAGCGTGCGCACGTCCATCTTCTCATTGCCCTCGCCCTGCGCCGTGACCATCAGCAGCCCATCGCTGCCGAGACGCTTCACCAGATCGCGGCAGGCCGCGTCGGTGTCGTGATGATCGACGTGAGCCAGATTGTCGCGCGCCCAGGCGTCGACTTTCTCCGCCCAGGCGGGATGCCTGTCCTCAAAAAACGGCCAGGCAAGATGGCTCGGCATGACGTGTGCTCCGGCAAACGCGCTATTTGACAATGTCATAGTAAGTCGCACGGGCCAATCTGCTCTTGCACTCCGTCAAGCCGCAAGCGTGTGAACGCATTTCCGCGCGGCGGCGGGTCGGCTTGCGCGTCGGCGCGCCTGCGTGACAAAGTGCGCGCGCGTTCGGGGGTCGATTGCGCCTTCGAAAACAAGAAAAGACGGGAGTGTAGCGTGCCCAATCCGATGATCCCGCGCGAGCGCTGCAACTATTCGGCCATCGTCGACCGCCTGCCGTTGAAGCTTCCCGGCAATGCGCGAATCGTGTTCTGGAGCATCGTCAATTACGAGGTGTGGGACATTGGCAAGCCGATGGCGCGCACCGTGCTGCCTGCGCCGACCGGCATTTCGCCGATGCCCGACGTGGTGCACTGGGGCTTTCACGAATACGGCATGCGCGTCGGGTGCTGGCGCTTCTTCGACCTGTACAAGCGGCTGGGCATCCGGCCGACCCTCGCGGCCAACGCACGCATCTGCGAAGACTACCCGCGCGTCGCCGAAGAGGCGCTGAAGAACGGCTGGGAGTTCATGGGCCACGCCTACGAACAGGGCCCGATCCATAAGGAAGAGGACCAGGCCGGAATGATCGCGCGCACGATGGACGCGCTCACGAAATTCTGCGGCAAGAAGCCGGTCGGATGGCTCGGGCCAGGGCTGACGCAGACCATGGAGACGCCCGATCTCCTGAAGGCGGCTGGGCTCGAATATATCGGCGACTGGGTCTACGACGACGAGCCGACGACGATCCGCACCGCGAACGGTCCGCTCGTCACGCTGCCCTATACGCTGGAACTCAACGACATCCCGATGATGCTGGTGCAGCATCATCAGAGCGACTATCTCTTGCAGCGCGCGAAGGATCAGTTCGACCGGCTCTATGCCGAAAGCGAGAAGCGCGCGAAATTTTGCGCGCTGGCGATCCATCCCTACATCAGCGGCCAGCCGCACCGGATCAAATATCTCGAGCAGATCTACGACTACGTGAACAAGCACGACGGGGTGCTGCACTGGAACGGCGTGCAGATGCTCGACTGGTACAAATCGCTTTCGAAATAACAAAACATAAGACGAGGAACGTCCGTGAAGCTCGAAAAGCCGCCCGTCGGCATGCTGCCGAACGACCGCATCGCCTATTCGCCGATTTCCAGCCGCCACCCGCTCAAGCTGCCGGACGGCGCGCGTATGGTGGTGTGGGTCGTGACCAATGTCGAGGACTGGGACCCGACGCAGACGATGCCGCGTACTGTGCTGACGCCGCCCGCCGGCGGCTCGCCGATGCCGGACATTCCGAACTGGTGCTGGCACGAATACGGCAACCGCGTCGGCTTCTGGCGCTTGCTGCAGATCTATGAAGACTTCAAGATTCCCGGCGTGATGAACATTAACGGCGTCGCAGTCGAAGCCTATCGCGAGATCGTGCAGGCTTGCGTCGAGCGCAACTGGGAGTTCGTCGGCCACGGCTACACCCAACGCAACATGCAGAAGGTCGAGAACGAGCGCGCCGACATCAGGAAGAGCGCCGAGGTACTGGAGAAGGCCACCGGCAAGCGCCCGCGCGGCTGGCTCGGCCCGGGCCTGACCGAGACCTGGGAAACGCCCGACATCCTAGCCGAAGAAGGCTACGACTACGTCGCCGATTGGGTGCTGGACGACCAGCCGGTCTGGCTGAAGACACGCGGCAAGCCAATCCTCAACATCCCTTACACGCAGGAATGCAACGACGTCGCCATGATGCTAATCCAGCATCACAAGGCTTCGGAGTTCTACGAGCGGGCGATGGACCAGTTCGAGCAGATCTACAAGGACGCCAAGGGCTCGGCGCGGGTGATGGCGATCTCGGTGCATCCCTACATCATGGGTGCACCACACCGGGTCAAATATTTCCGCAAGATCTTCGAGAAAATCCGTAAGAATAAGGGGGTACTGTTCTGGACCGGCGCGCAGATCGCGGATTGGTACAACAAGGCGGGGACGCCGGCGCCGTAGTCCAAACGGCTTTGTGCCGGGCATACACGCCTTCTATGCAATGAGGCCGGCAAGAAGTGGATGATCTATGGCTGCGGACACCCATTTCCTCGACAAGAAAACCATCGCCGAACTGACGGCGCGCATGTATCTGGACACCGGCGCCGTCCGCTTCATGCAGGATAAGCCGTTCATCTTCACAAGCGGCTGGGCGAGCCCGGTCTATAACGACTCGCGCTGGCTGATCTCGTTTCCCGACGTGCGCTCGACGCTGATAGACTTCGCCGTCCACGCCATCAACCGTGACATCGGCCGCGACCAGATCGACGCTGTGGCCGGTGGCGAGACCGCCGGTATCCCCTTTGCGGCATGGGTGGCGGACCGGCTCAACCTGCCGATGCAATATGTGCGCAAGAAGCCGAAAGGCTTTGGCCGCGGAGCGCAGATCGAGGGACAACTGATCCCAGGACAGCGCGTGTTGTTGATGGAAGACCTTGCCACTGACGGCAAGAGCAAGGTCAACTTTATTAAGGCGCTGCGCGACGCCGAGGGCAAATGCGACCATTGCTTCGTGATCTTCTTCTACGACATCTACCCGCAGAGTAAAAAGATCCTGGGCGATCTCGGCGTCACGCTGCATTCGCTCACCACCTGGCGCGACGTGCTCGCCGTCGCCAAGGCGAGCGGCAAGTTCGAGCCGAAGATGCTGACTGAGGTCGAGAAATTCATCCAGGATCCGGCCGGCTGGTCGAAAGCGCACGGCGGAGCGGCTGCAGCCGCTGAGTGAGGCAAAAGCGAGTGCATCATGGCGAAGCGTAAAACAAGCAAGACCAAATCTCGCGCAAAATGGTCTTCCTGCTGAAGGGCTGGTTCGAAAGCGAATTCGAGGGTCACAGCGTGCATCCAGCCGCCCAAGATCAAGCACACCGTGCGCGGCTACTCTGACGATTGCGAGCTTTTGGAGACCGTGCTGCCAGCCGACTTCGCGACCGTGACGCTCGGCTAGGCCGACGCTTTCAGCTGTGCCGCCACTGCCGCCCCGATCTGCGCCGGCGTGTCGACAACCACGACGCCGCCGGCTTCCAGCGCCTTGCGTTTGCCCGCATAACTGCCGGCATCGCCGGTGACGATAGCCCCGGCGTGGCCCATCTTCTTGTTCGGCGGCGCCGCCGCGCCGGCGATGAAGGCGACTGCCGGCTTCTTCATACGCTTGGCATATGTCGCGGCCGTCTCCTCCATACCACCGCCGATCTCGCCGACGATCACCACCGCATCGGTGCCCCTGTCCTCCTCGAGCGCTTCGAGCGCGTCGCGTGTGGTGGTGCCGAGCATGGGATCGCCGCCGATACCGATGAAGGCCGACTGGCCAATGCCGGCGCGCGTCAGTTGCAGGCAGATCAACGTGCCAAGGCTGCCGCTGCGCGAGATGACGCCGACCCGGCCGGGCTTGAACACGCTCGGCACGAAAGCCGGCATGATGCCGACGAAGCATTCGCCCGGCGTGACAAGGCCAGCGGTGTTGGGCCCGACTATGCGGGCGCCATGCCGCTTGGCTGCGGCGTGGATCGCCATTACGTCCTGCGCCGGGATGTGCTCGGTCAGCACCACCAGAAGCTTGATGTTGGCTTCGGCCGCCGCAACCGCGGCCTGCTTGGCCATCGGCGGCGGGACGAACATCACCGCGACGTCGACGCCGATTTTCTGCTTGGCCTCTGCCGGCGTATCGAAAATCGGGACGCCGACATGCGTTTCGCCCGCGCGCTTGGGATTGACGCCGGCCACCACGTTGGTGCCGTAGGCGATCATCTTCTCGGTCCAGAACGTGCCCTGCTTGCCGGTAATGCCGATCACGACAACGCGGTCTTTCCTGCTGACGATCATTGCGCAGCCTTCACCGCTGCCTGGATCGCGTCTTCCATGAATTCATAGGGCTCAATGCTGAGCTGCTCGCGCACCAGCTTGATGGCCTCTTCTTCGCCGGTGCCGTGAATAGAGAAGAAAACCGGCACCTTCGGCTTCAACTTGCGCCAAGCTTTCACCACGCCGTTTGCCATCACGTCGGTGCGCGCAAAGGCTCCGCAAAAATTGATCACCACGCTTTTCACGCCGGGATTCGACAGCACCAGATCGAGCGCGATCTCCGACTTGGTGTAGGCCTCGCCGCCGATCTCGAGGAAATTCGCCGGTTTGCCGCCATAATGGCGGATCACGTCCATCGTTGTCATTGTCAGACCGGCGCCGTTGGCCAGCACGCCGACATTGCCATCGAGCTGGATTAGCTTGAGGCCAGCATCGGCGCCGCGCGTTTCAAGCGGCGTTAGGGCGGCCGCCGCACCGCCTTTGGCGAGCTCGCCCTGGCGATAGATCGCCGAATCGTCAAGCACGAACTTGCAATCGAGCGCCAGCACGCGGCCGTCCACCAAGAGCGCCAACGGGTTGATCTCTAGCAGCTCCGCATCGCGTGTGCGGTAGGCGTTATGGAGCTTATGCAGGATCGCGGCGATCTGCGCCTGCGCACCGCCGAGTTTGAGGCCGTCGAGCATTGCCGCGATCTCCTTATTCGAGGGCGTGCTATCGATGTCGACCAGCAGGCGGCGAATGGCCTGCGGCTTCGCGGCCGCGATTTCCTCGATGTCCATGCCGCCCTCGGTGGAGAACAGAATCAGCGGTTTGCGCGCCTCAGTGTCGGGCAGGATGGCAGCGTAGAATTCGCGCACGATTTCGGCCTGCTCCTCGACCAGCAACCGCTCGACCGTGTAATTGCCGATGCGCATGCCGAGGATTTGGCTCGCGGCCGTTTCTGCTTCATCCGGTGTTGTAGCGAACCTGATACCGCCCGCCTTGCCACGTTTTCCCGTCGGCACTTGCGCCTTCACCACGCAAGGTCCAATTTGCGCGGCCGCCACGCCCACCTCTTTCGCGCTCAGGCAGAGGATCCCGCGCGGCGTGATAATACTGGCGGGCGCGAGGACCAGCGATTTTGCGGCGTGCTCTTCGAAGTTCATTACTTGCCGTACTTGTTCCAGTACGTGCCGAACAACGCTTCCTCGGTCGGCTTGTCCTCCGGAATCGTGGTGACGAGGTGGGTGATGTTGAGGAAGTTCATGTAATTGAGGTTGTCAGTGATGGAGTTGCCGCCCCAGGTACCGCAACCCATGCTAAGCGTGAAGTTGAGTCCGTTGTCGAAGCTGCCACCGTTACCGAAAGTGTGCGCCTGGTTGATGAGCACGCGTACCACGTCGGAACGCTCCGCCAGCTGGCGTGCGCGGCTCAAGTCCTTGGTGTGCAGGCCGACCGAATGGCCAAGCCCCTGGTGCCTGAGAATTTCGTTGACGCGCACGACCGCGGCGTCAAAATCCTTGGCACGGTAGACGGTTAGCACCAGCGACAGCTTCTCGCCGGAGAAAGGGAAGTCGCGGCCGACGCCGGTCTCCTCGACCATGAAGAACTTCTTGCCCAACGCTGCCTCAGGCAGGCCGAAGCCTCTCACCAACACGTCGGCGTCGCGCGCGATCAGCGTGCGGCTCAATTTGCCATCAGGCCAGAGCGCCGCCTGGATCTTAGCCTTCTCCGTGGCGGAAGCCATGTAGCCGCCGACGCGCTCCAGCGCGGCGATCGCCTTTTCATAGATCGCATCGACCAGGACGACCGAATTCTCCGACGAGCAGGAAGTCGAGTTGTCGAAGATCTTGGAAGCGCAGATTTTCTTTGCCGCGTCGTCAAGATCGGCGGTCTCGTCGACGATCACCGGCACGTTGCCAGTGCCGACGCCGATCGCCGGCGTACCCGAAGAATAGGCGCGTCGCACGTTGTCCTGCGACCCGGTGGCGACCACGAGGTCGGCCTTCTGCATCAGCGCCTGCGTCATGTCCTTTGAGGCGGGCAGCGGCAGGATCTGCACCAAGTCTTCCGGGAGGCCGATTTTTTTCAATTCCGCGCGCATGTAGTCGACGGTGCGCTCGGTGGTCTTCAGGCCAGCCGGCGACGCAGCGATGATGATAGCGTTGCGGCCCTTGATCGCCATCATTGCCTTGTTGACCGGCGTCGCGCCCGGATTGGTCGACGGCGTGATAGCGCAGACGACGCCGACGGGCTTGGCGTATTTGACGATACCACGCTTCGGGTCTTCTTCGATGATGCCGACCGACTTCACGCGCATGAGGTCGCGCAAGGTGCCGAAGGTCTTACGCTGTTTCTTGATAATCTTGTCGGGCACGTTGCCGAGCTTGGTGTCGGCAACGGCAAGCTCCGCTAGCTCTTCGGCGTGCGCGGGGTTGTACAGCGACCAGGCGAGCGCCGTGACGGCTTCGTCCACGCGCGCCTGATCGGCCGAGGCGAACGTCGTCATGGCGGCGCGGGCGCGCTGCACCAACTCGTCGACCACAGCCAACCCCTTCGGATCGGCAACCGGTTTCACTGCAACCGTCATTTCATGCTCCTATGCGACGACCTGCGACCGCATGTCCTCACGCTTGATGCCAGCGACCATCACCGGCTTTTTCATGGCGTCGCGGCGGAACGGCTCGCCCAGCTCTTGGTTGAGGATCACTTCGACGAAGGTGGTGATGCGTTTCTTCTGGTCCTGGCAGGATTTGCGCAGCGCCTCGGTAAGCTCGGCCGGTGTGCGCGCGACCACGCCCTTGAGGCCACAGCCTTCCGCTACCTTGGCGTAGCTCAACTTCGGATCGAGCTCGGTGCCCACGAAATTGTTGTCGTACCAGAGGATCGAATTGCGCTTCTCGGCTCCCCATTGGAAGTTGCGGAAGATGACCATGGTGATGCCGGGATATTGCTTGCGGCCGATCGAGCTCATTTCGCTCATGGAAATGCCGAAAGCGCCGTCGCCGGCAAAGCCTACGCAGGGCGCGTCCGGGTTGCCGATCTTGGCACCGATGATGGCGGGGAAGCCGTAGCCGCACGGTCCGAACAGCCCGGGAGCCAGGTATTTGCGACCTTTATCGAAGATCGGATAGGCGTTGCCGATCGCGCAATTGTTGCCGATGTCGCTCGAGATAATGGCGTCTTTCGGCAGTCCGGCCTGGATTGCGCGCCACGCCTGCCGCGGCGACATGCTGTCGGGGTCGCGCTCGACCGCGTCCGCATTCCATGTCGTGCCCGGATCGTCCTCCTCGTGATCCATGCTGGACAGCATCTGCAGCCAGCGAGAACGAGTCGAATGTATCAACGCGGTGCGCGCGTCGCGCTCGATATCGCCGGCCGAGGGCGAGAGCTGCGCCAGAATGCCCTTGGCCACCAACTTGGCGTCGCCGCAGATGCCTACGGTGACCGGTTTGGTCAGACCGATGCGATCGGCGTTGATGTCGACCTGGATGATCTTGGCGGTCCTCGGCCAGTAGTCGATGCCGTAACCCGGCAGCGTTGAGAACGGATTAAGCCGGGTGCCGAGCGCCAGCACCACGTCGGCCTTGGCGATCAATTCCATCGCCGCCTTCGATCCGTTATAGCCGAGCGGGCCGGCTGCGAGTCGGTGGCTGCCGGGGAAGCTGTCGTTGTGCTGATAGTTGTTGCAGACCGGCGCATCGAGTCGCTCGGCCAGCGCGACGCATTCAGCAATCGCATTGCTGAGCACGACGCCGGCGCCCGCCAGGATTACCGGGAATTTCGCCGCTGACAGGAGCCTAGCGGCTTCCGCCACCGCCTCGCTGCCACCGGCCGGACGCTCGAATTCGACGATCGCCGGCAGGTTGATGTCGATGACCTGAGTCCAATAATCGCGCGGGATGTTGATCTGCGCCGGCGCCGACAGGCGCTTGGCCTTCGAGATCACGCGGTTGAGGACCTCCGCAGTGCGCGACGGATCGCGCACTTCTTCCTGGTAGCAGACCATGTCGCGGAACAACGCCATCTGCTCCACTTCCTGGAAGCCGCCCTGCCCGATAGTCCGGTTCGCCGCCTGCGGCGTGACCAGCAGCATCGGCGTGTGGTTCCAATAGGCGGTCTTAATCGAGGTGACGAAATTGGTGATGCCCGGCCCGTTTTGCGCGATGACCATGGCGATCTTGCCGGTCGAGCGCGTATAGCCGTCGCAAATAATGGCGCCGTTGCCTTCATGCGCAACGTCCCAGAAAGTGATCCCTGCTTTCGGAAAAAGATCGGAGATCGGCATGAAGGCTGAACCGATGATGCCGAAGGCATGCTCGATGCCGTGCATCTGCAAAACCTTCACGAAGGCTTCTTCCGTTGTCATTTTCATGGGATCACCCTCTTTGAACGCTTACTTAAGTCTTTCGCAGCTTTATTATCCGTTCCGGAATTTTTCACCGAATATTTCCGCCAGTTCACTTGCGGCGGCAATGCAGCGGCACGCGTGAGCCACTGGTGTATTGCAGGCGCAGCGGCCAGTACTCGGCCTCCACACGGTCCAGATATATCACCTCGCCGTTGAGCGGCGTGCCGATATTGCAGGATTCGTTGACCGTGCGTACCAGCCGCTGCAGCACGATATGCGGTTGCGTCATTGCGCATCGACGACGACAGCGCACCGAAGGCGAGTGTTGCGAGCTTGGGGCCGATAATCAGCCGCTTGCGGCCCGGCTCGCGCGACAAATAGCCCTGGGTGATGAACCATTCCACCAACCGATAGGCAGTGGCCTTCGGCAGCTTGAGCAAGCCGTTGATGTCGAGCACTTCGATCGGCGTGCCTGAGCGCGCCACGTGCTCTAGGATGGCGAAGGAGCGCGCCGTTGCGTCGAGCTTCGGCTCGCGTCTTGTGGTCGCGCGGACTACACGGGGAAGCGCATCGATGTCTGTTAACCTTGCTTCGTGAAGATTGCTACGCATGAGTTACCTGCTCGACTTTAACTGGTGCGGGCGACGGCTTGTCCACGCCGCCGCGCCGCCACAAACTCGCGCAGCAAGGGGTAGCTGAGCGCCAGGAACGAAGCGCACATCAGCGTAGCGCTGATCGGACCCCTGAAGAAAGCGGTCCAATCATTATCGCTCGCGATCATGCTGCGCATGAAGGATGTCTCGCCAATCGGCCCGAGAATCGCGCCCAGCACCATCGGTGAAATCGGGAATTTAAACTTTTCGAATAGATAGCCGAGCACGCCGAAGATCACGATCATCCATACGTCCGACATGTTGTTGCGCTCGGCATAGGCGCCGACTAGGCAGAACATGACGACGATCGCCGACAGCACGCCTTGCGGCACAGTCAGCACCTTGATGACCACCCGTATCCAGAAGAAGCCGAGCAGACACATGCCGACGACGCTGGCGAACATCGAGGCGAGGATCGTGTAAACCAGCAGCGAGGAATCCGGATTCTCCAGCAGCATCGGGCCGGGCTGCACCCCATGCAGTAGGAACGCGGCGAGGATCACCGCTGTCGCGCCGCTGCCCGGCAGGCCCAGCGTGAGCAGGGGCACCATGTGGCCAGCGACCGAAGCGGTGGCGCCGATTTGCGGCGCCACGATGCCTTCCGGTAGGCCGGTGCCGAGCTGCTGGCGGCGCTTTCCATATTGCTTTTCGACGCCATAGGAGATGAACGCGGTGACGGTCGCGCCGGCGCCCGGCACGATGCCCAGCAGGGTGCCGAGCACGGTGCTACGGAACAGCGTGCTCTTGATATCGAGTAGTTCGCGCAAGGTCGGGAACCGCGTGGCGACGTTTTTTCCCGCCCCGTCCAATTTTTTGATGCTCAGTCCCTGCCCGATGCGCGTCAATATTTCGCCCAGCCCGTACATGCCGACAAGGACTTCAACCAATTGGACGCCGTCCTTGAGGATCGGCACGCCGAAGGTAAACCGCTCGGCGCCGTAGATGCTGTCGATACCAACGGTCGCCACGAGCAGGCCGACGCATAGGCTGATGAGTGAATTCAGCATCGACTTTCCGGCTAAGGCGACGACCGTTGTCAAGCCGAAGAACACCGCGGCGAAATAATCTGGCGAGTCGAATTTGAGCGCGAGCTCTCCCATGGGCCCGGCCAACAGCACCATCACCACTGACGACACGAGGCCGCCGATTAGCGCGGCCACCAATGCCCAGCCGAGCGCCTTCGCCGGATGCCCGCGCGCCGCCATGGTGTAGCCGTCCCACAGCATCGGCACGTCCATCGGCTCACCGGGGATGCGATAGAGGATCGCGGTGAAGCACCCGGCATAGGTGCCAGCAAAATAAATCGCGGTCAGCAGGATGACCGAAGGCTCAATCGACATCTGATAGGTGAACGGCAGCGCGAGCACGACGCCCATCACCAGGCCCAGCCCCGGCATGATCGACACCGCCATGCCGACCAGCAGACCGATGAACAGTATTAGGAGATTGAACGGCTGGAAGACTTGTAGGAAACCGTTGGCGAGGTTAATCAGAATCATCTTGGCAGCCTTAGCGGACGCCCATGGCCGCCATCAACGTGTACGAGATGCTGTTGAACGGAGCGATGCCCGCCGGAAGCGCCACGTAAACTACGCGCATGAACAGGAACAGGAAGGCGAGCGCGATCGCCACGCTAAGCACCGTAACCGGCAGCGGGCGCCGGAATTGTCCGAGATACATCAGGACGAAGCTGAACAGGCAGGTCGAGAGAAAGAAGCCGAAGATCGGCACCAGCATCAGAAAACCGAGCGTGGCGGCCACCGCGATCCACACTCGATAGGGATAGATTTCTGGCGGACGGATCAACGCCTCGTCTTCTTCATGCTCATCTTCATGCTCATCGTGCCGCTCGGGCAGCTTGCCAGCGGAGCGGAAGTTCGAGACGACGCCCCACAGCGCCGTAATCAGCATGAGGCCAAGCGCGAGCTTCGGCCAAGCGCCAGGACCGATTCTGGCACCGGCTTGGTCGAACTCGAAGCGGTCCGCCAGAAAATAGAGATAAAAACCGACCGAAAGCACCACTACATAGGGCAGCGCTGCCTGCAGCCGGCGCAGCGGCGTTATTGAGGTATTTGGGGTCACTTCGACCCCATTTGCGTCTCGGCGCGGAATTTCTTGGCCTGTTCGAGCCACTCATCCATGAACTTACGCGCGCCTTCCATGGGTACGTAACTCGCAGGATCCGCGTATTGCTGGTCGAGATAGCTCTTGAACTCGGGATTTTGCGAAATCTTGGCCATCTCGTCGGCAAGCTTCTTCACGACCTGCGGATCGGTGCCGACCTTGACAACGATGGCGCGGAACTGCGGCAGCGTAACGTCGTAGCCGAATTCGCCGCCGGCCGGCACATCCTTGAACTGCGGTGTATTCAAGCGGTGCGCGTAGAAGAAGATGAGCGGCCGGATCTTGCCGCCGTCGAAATAGCTGCGCACGTCACCGGTCTGCTCGTACAGCACATCGGCGTTCGATCCGAGGATCGACGTGTAGCGCAAGCCCGGCTCAGCGTAGGGAATCGACTCGAGTTTAAGACCCTTGGTCTTCAGGTAGTTGATGGTGATGTCGTCCGCGCTACCGAAACCAAGCACCGCGACCTTGAGCGATTTCGCCTTCGCGGTCGTCACCAGATCCTGCCAGGTCTTCCACGGGCTGCTGCTGTTCACCCAAAGACCGGAGGGCTGCTGAATCATGATCGCTAGCGGAATGATGTCGTCGGCCTTGAACGCCGGATGCGGGCCTGCGAGTAGCGCGTAAGTGTCGCCGATCAGCACTGCCAGCGTGTACCCGTCGGCCGGCGAGGTCAGCAGCTTGGTCATGCCTGTTACACCGGTCGCACCCGGCACATTGAGCACCGGCGCCGAAACGCCGAGATCCTGCGACATGATCTTGCCGGCGGTGCGC
>Ga0207763_1000117_pt1 | contig 12042 bp, 9 predicted proteins | sample LuqExpMetageno50_FD_187808 | JGI IMG/M metagenome (GOLD analysis project Ga0207763, IMG submission 187808) | Tropical forest soil microbial communities from Luquillo Experimental Forest, Puerto Rico - Sample 50 (SPAdes) | ecosystem: Environmental > Terrestrial > Soil > Tropical forest ...
CGCCTGCCGATTGGTCGGCGGCCGACGGTAGTTCTTGACGTCCGCGGCGCGCGGGATGCTCGGGGCGTTCCGGCGCGGCACACAAATGTTGCATCGCAGGGATTGATTAGTGAAATGAATGTTTTTAATCTAATTAATCACGATTGATCATATAGCGGACCAAAACCGGAAAAGGTCGCCAGCAGAGAGGTCCATGACCGCGCTCATCGACGTAGATCAGTTGCGCACCTTAATCGCCATCGCCGAGACCGGCAGCTTCACCAAGGCGGCCGAGGTAGTGAGCAAGACCCAATCCGCTGTTTCCATGCAAATGAAGCGGCTGGAGGAACGCATCGAGCGGCCGATCTTCACGCGCGACGGGCGCGCCTCGAAGCTGACCGAAGATGGCGCGCGTCTGCTCGATTACGCGCGGCGCATCGTCAGACTTAACGTCGAGACGCTCGCGGCGTTTTCCGACGCCGAGTTGTCCGGCCGCGTGCGGCTTGGCGTGCCCGACGATTACGCCGACCGTTATCTTCCGGAGATTATGGCGCGCTTCTCGCGCGTCTATCCCGGCGTCGAGCTGACCGTGGTTTGCGAGCCGAGCGGGGACCTGCTCGACCGCATCGATGCCAACGAGCTCGACCTAGCGATCGTCACCAATTGCGAGTCGAAGCGGGCCTCCGAGACCTTCCGTCGCGAGCGGCTGTTGTGGGTAACCTCGAACCGACATCCGACCCACCTCGAGGAACGAGTGCCGCTGGCGCTCGGGCGACCGAGCTGCATCTGGCGGAGACTCGCCATCGAGCGGCTGGAAAAAGTCGGCCGACCCTATCGCATCCTCTACTCGAGCTCGAACGCCGGTGCGGTTGCCGCCGCCGTGCTCGCCGGACTCGCCGTGTCAGTGTTGCCCGAATCCGGCTTGCGGCCCGGTATGCGCGTGCTCACTGCGGCGGAAGGCTTCCCCGAACTGCCGAGCTGCCGTATCGGCCTGGTGCGCAACGCGCATGACGGCTCGACGTTGGCCAATGCACTCGCCGAGCACATCATCTCTTCGCTTGACAACCTGTCGGAAGCGCAGGCGGCGGAATAGTCAATACGAGTATTCGTCGAACAGCGGCTCGACCGACTGGTTCCAGTCGTTGAAATATTTCTCCAGCAATTCTTCCGCCGGTGTGATGCCGCGCGCAATCGATTCCTCGAGTGGGCGCAGGTAACGCGTCTCGTCGCGGCCGTTGCGGTCGAGGAATTTGCGGCGCGCCAGCCCGCGCGCGGCAAGCCGCAGCGTCTGCTGCGCCAGTGTGAACATGTTGGTGTTGCCAATCTCGGCCCTAAAGCCGCGCCGCGGCACCTCATCGCGCAGTTTTTGCCGCTCGGCGGCGCCCCAGCCCTTGACCATGTCCCAGCAGGCGTCGAGCGCCTCGTCGTCGTAAAGCAAGCCGACCCAATAGGCGGTAAGCGAGGGTAGCCGCCGCCACGGACCGCCGTCGGCGCCGCGCATCTCGAGGTAGCGCTTGAGCCGCACCTCCGGGAAGATGGTGCTCAGATGATTTGCCCAGTCGGAGATGGTCGGCCGCTCGCGTGGCAGATCGGCGAGATTGCCTGCGAAGAAATCGCGAAACGATTTGCCGGCGACGTCGATATATTTGTCGCCGCGCTTGATGAAATACATCGGCACGTCGAGTGCGTAATCGACCCAGCGCTCGAAGCCCATCCCATCCTCGAAGGCCCAGGGCAGCATGCCGGAACGCGCCTTGTCGGTGTCGGTCCAAATCTGTGAGCGGAATGACAAGAAACCGTTCGGCTTGCCTTCGGTAAACGGTGAGTTGGCAAATAACGCGGTCGCCACAGGCTGCAGCGCCAGCGACACGCGCAGCTTTTTCACCATGTCGGCTTCGCTCGAAAAGTCAAGGTTCGTCTGCACCGTGCAGGTGCGGTACATCATGTCGAGGCCGAGCTTGCCGACTTTCGGCATGTAATTGGCCATGATCTTGTAGCGACCTTTCGGCATCACCGGCATGTCGCTGCGAGTCCAGTTCGGCGTCATGCCGATGCCGAGGAAACCGATGCCGAGTGGCCGCGCCACTTCGCGCAACTGCGCAAGATGTGCGAAGAGTTCCGACGCGGTCTGATGCACATTCTGCACCGGCGCGCCGGACAGCTCGAACTGGCCACCCGGCTCCAGCGTGATGGCGCCACCACCAGTGACGTCGAACATGCCGATGATGTTGTCGCCCTCCATGATCGGCTCCCAGCCAAGGATGTCGTGCAGACCTTCCAAGAGCGCGTGAATCGAGCGGCGGCCCGCGTAGGGCACCGGCCGATGCTCGTCAACGGTGAAGGCAAACTTCTCGTGCTCGGTGCCGACGCGGAATTGCGACTTGGGCTTGCAGCCCGCTTCGAGCCAGGCGACGAGTTCGTGCCGCGTCTCGATCGGCGTCATATCGATCTGGTCACGAGCCATGCGGGTCCATTTTTTGTTGGCGCACGATCTTTCGAAGTCCTGGTCCCCGAGGACCCTGCGCAAAGGGCGGCGAACTAAACACGGTGAACCGGAAAGGGCAATGCGAGTGGCACGTATGCGTGGTCGGCGTTGTCACCACTATTCTTGGCGGTGGGGGATGCGCCGGCGTCGCTTTTTTCCTTCCCCGAACGGGGAATGAAGCAGCGGGACGTGCCCGGCCGCGAGCGACCCTCAAGGACCTGGCACCTCGCGGCGCCCCCGCCGCGGCGCCAGCGTCGGGCGCCACCTTCCGCTAATCTCTGACGACGACATCCAATGCGGGATTAAGACCTAGCTTTAAGACGAGTTCAATGACCTAGCGCTTTTCGATGAGAACTTCGAGGCGGCCACTTGCGGCGATGCCCTGACGCCGACGGTTAGCGGGGGCCACCGTCACCAAATAGAGCGGCAGCAGCGCACGGATCAACTCGGAGAGGGCGTCCATGAACGTGGAAACGATGCCGAGTACCCAGACGCTGCGGGGGTTTTCATTCCAGCTGAACAGCGAGCGGGGTTTGTGGTCCTTCGCAACACTTGTCCCGCCTAAACCGTGAGGTGCGCGTCTCGAAGGATGAGCTAGGCCGTGGCGCTCCTCTTGGCGAGGGTACAGACTATGCCGCTTCTTTTTTCTTCTGCGGCGCAAATCGGCTGTAAAAGCTCTCGCCGTGGTCGGCGAGGTCTACGAGCAGCTTCGGGGGCGCAAAGCGCGGTCCGTATTTCTTCTCAAATTTACGGCAGAGCGCGACGAATTTCTTAGTGCCCATCATGTCGATGTAGGAGAGCGTGCCGCCGGTGAAGGGCGCAAAGCCCCAGCCGAGGATCGAGCCGACGTCGGCTTCGCGCACGTCGGTGACGACCTTCTCCTCGAACGTGCGCGCCGCCTCGACCGCCTGCGTTACCAGGAAGCGCTGCTTGAGTTCCTCAACGTCGAGCGCCTCGACTTCCGCGCGCGTAAGCTTCTTCGGCAGCAAATCCGCGAGACCCGGCCACAGCCGCTTGGGCTGGCCCACCGGGTAGTCGTAGAAGCCCCTGCCGTTCTTGCGTCCCAGCCGGCCGTGCCTCTCGACCATGTCTTCCATCAGCTTCTTCTGCGCCTCGTTGACCATGCCGGGGCCGAGATCGGCTTCCGTGGCGCGCAGAATCTTGAGGCCGAGGTCGAGCGCGGTCTCGTCGTTGAGGGAGAGCGGGCCCACCGGCATGCCCGCCATGCGCGCGGTGTTTTCTACCATTGCTGGCGGCACGCCTTCGAGCAACATCCAGTAGCCTTCCTGGATGTAATTGAGCACGCAGCGGTTGGCATAGAAGCCGCGCGAGTCATTGACGACTATCGGCGTCTTGCGGATGGCGCGCACGTAATCGAGCGCGACCGCCAGCGCCCTATCGCCGGTCTTCTGGCCGAGGATAATCTCGGTGAGCATCATGCGGTCGACCGGCGAGAAAAAGTGGATGCCGATGAAGCGCGCCGAATCCTTGAACTCGGCAGCGAGCGAGGTGATCGGCAGCGTTGAAGTGTTGGAGGCGAAGATCGCGCCGTCGCCGATCACCGCCTGGATCTTGGCGATGACGTCGGATTTCACCTTGCGGTCCTCGAACACCGCCTCGATGACCAGATCGCAATCTCTTAGCGCTACGTAATCGGCCGTTGGCATGATGCGCACTAGAAGCTCGTCGCGCTCGGCACCTTTCATGCGGCCCTTTGTCACGCGGTCGGACAGCGCCTTAAGCAGACCGGCCTTGCCCTTGTCGGCGGTCTCCTGGTCGCGGTCGATCAGCACGACTTGCAGGCCGGCGGAAGCGCTCACCTGCGCGATACCGGCGCCCATAAACCCCGCGCCGACAACCCCGATCTTTTTTAGGCTCGACGGGGGCACATTGGCCGGGCGGCGCGCGCCTTTGTTCAGTTCCTGCATGGAGACGAACAGCGAGCGAATCATCGCCGCCGCTTCCGGCGAGCGCAGGATTTTGGCGAAATAGCGCGACTCAATGCGCAGCGCGGTGTCGAACGGCACCTGCAGGCCTTCGTAGACCACCTGCAGTATGGCGCGCGCGGCCGGATAGTTGTCGTAGGTCTCGCGCCGGTAGATCGCGTTCGCCGCTGGGAAGGTCATCATGCCAGCCTTCGAATAAACCGGCCCGCCCGGCAGCCTAAATCCCTGCACGTCCCACGGCGCCACCGGTTTGCCGCCGGCCTTGATCCAGTCCTTCGCGGCCTTGATCAGGTCAGCGGGCGGTACTACCGCATCAATCAACTTCATCGCCTTAGCGCGGTCGATCTTGAGTTGGTCGCCCTTGAGCAAAAATTGCAACGCGTCGGGTGGCTGCAGCATGCGCGCGACACGCGTGGTGCCTCCGGCGCCCGGGAACAGGCCGATTTTGATCTCAGGCAGGCCAAGCCGCGTCTTCGGATTGTCGGCAACGATGCGATAATGACAAGCAAGCGCAAGTTCGAAGCCGCCGCCCATCGCGGTCCCGTTGATCGCGCAGACCCATGGCTTGCCGCAGGTCTCCAGTCGCCGGTAGAGCAGCGACAGCTTCCGGCTTTCCTCGAACACAAAGCCGGCCGCAGCTTCCGCTCCATCGCTGCGCACCATGTTGGCATAGATGTCGCCCATGCGCTCGAGCATGGTGAGGTCGGCGCCACCGCAGAAGGTGTCCTTGCCGGAACTGACGACGGCGCCCTTGATCGCGGCGTCAGAAGCAACCTTCTCGACGATGCCGGAGAGCTCGTCGATCACCTCCATGGTGATGACGTTCATCGAGCGGTCGGCCATATCCCAGGTGACTTGCGCGATGCCGTCGGCGTCGATATCGAGTTTGAAATTCGCCATCCGGGGCTCCTATGAGTGATACGGCTCGCCGTTTTTGTGCAGGTAGCGGCGGCCCTTCTGGTCGCGCTCCATCACTAGGTCGACGTCCGGATAATGCACGCGCTCGGACTGCGCGCGGGTGCCAACTTCTAAATACACCGCGTCGTGGTTACTGCGGTTCTCCAGTTTGTGCGCGATGCTGTTGCCGGCCTTGAAGCCGGCGGCGTCGCCGAACCTGAGCACGGTCGCACCGTCATTCTCGATCAGCAGCAACTCGCCTTCCAGCATGTAGATGAATTCATCCTCCTGCTCATGCCAATGTCGCAGCGCTGAGGACTGGCCCGGCTCGATGCGCGAGATGTTGACTCCAAATTGCGTCAGGCCGACCACGTCGCCCAATGCCTGCTTGTGGCGGCCCTTGTGCTCGGCCTGGAACGGCGCCGGATAAAAGCTGCCGCTCTTCACCGGGACCTTAGCGATGTCGACCTTGGGCATTTTTTCAGACCCGCTCGATGATCGTCGCGGTACCCATGCCTACGCCGATGCAGAGAGTGACGAGCGCCGTCTCCCTGTTGCTGCGCTCCAGCTCGTCGAGCACGGTTCCAATGATCATGGCGCCGGTGGCGCCGAGCGGATGGCCCATGGCAATGGCGCCTCCGTTCACGTTGATCTTGTCGTGTGAAATGTCGAACGCCTGCATGTAACGCAAGACAACCGAGGCAAAAGCCTCGTTGAGCTCGTAGAGGTCAATGTCCTTTACGGTCATGCCGGCCTTCTTGAGCACCTTCTCGGTGACCGGGATCGGGCCTGTCAGCATGATCGAGGGTTCGGACCCGACATTGGCGAAGGCCTTGATACGCGCGCGCGGCTTCAGGCCCGCGGCCTTGCCGGCTTCTTTACTGCCGATGAGCACTGCGGCGGCACCGTCGACGATGCCGGACGAATTGCCCGGCGTGTGCACATGGTTGATCGTCTCGACTTCCGGATAGCGCTGCACAGCGACCGCGTCGAAGCCGCCCATCTCGCCCATCTGCACGAAGGACGGCTGCAGCGCGGCGAGCGTCTGCATCGTGGTCGACGGCCGCATGTGCTCGTCCTTAGCGAGGATGGTGAGGCCGTTGACGTCCTTCACCGGCATCACCGAATTCTTGAATCGGCCTTCGTCCCAAGCTTTTGCCGCACGTTTCTGGCTTTCAACTGCGTAGGCGTCCACATCATCGCGCGAGAATCCGTATTTGGTGGCGATCAGATCGGCGGAAATGCCTTGCGGCAGGAAATAGGTCTTCACCGCGATCGACGGGTCGACGGGCCAGGCGCCGCCGGAGGCGCCGATGCCGACGCGACTCATGGATTCAACACCGCCACCGATGGTTATGTCATGCTGGCCAGACATCACCTCGGCGGCCGCGAAATTCACCGCGTCGAGGCCAGACGCACAGAAACGGTTGATCTGCACGCCCGGCACGCCGTCGCCGAAACCTGCGACCAGCGCTGCAGCGCGCGCGATGTCGCCGCCCGCCTCACCGACCGGATCGACGCAGCCGAGCACGACGTCGTCGACCACCGAAGGATCGAGCCTGTTGCGGTCCTTGATGGCGCCAAGCGCCTGCGCCGCGAGATTGAGCGCGGTCACCTCGTGCAGCGCCCCGTCGGACTTGCCGCGGCCGCGAGGGGTCCGCACGTGGTCATAAATAAATGCGTCCAGCATTGGCGTTCTCCTGTGCAGGTCAGAGGCTGCGCGCGATTAGCAGTTTCATGATCTCGTTGGTGCCGGCGTAGATGCGCAGCACCCGCGCGTCGCGGTAGAGACGTGAAATCGGGTATTCGTCCATATAGCCATAGCCGCCGAACAATTGCAGGCAGCGGTCAATCACCTTGCCTTGCATATCAGTCAAGCGGTATTTGGCCATCGAGGCAGTCACGGTATCGAGCTTACCTTCTATATGCAGACCGATGCAGTGATCGAGGAACACCCTGGCGAGTGTGGTATCGGTCTTGCACTCGGCGAGTTCAAACTGGGTATTCTGAAATTCGATGATGGCCTGGCCGAAGGCCTTGCGCTGCTTGACGTAATCGATGGTGAGCGCGAGCGCCCGCTCCATCATCGCCACGGCGTGGACCGCGACAATCAGCCGCTCCTGCGGCAGCTCCTTCATGAGCTGGTAGAAGCCTTGTCCCTCCTCGGTGCCGAGTAACCCCTCTCCCGGCAATTGCACGTCCTCGAAGAACAATTCGGAGGTATCAGCCGAATCCATGCCGAGCTTCTTGAGCTTACGGCCGCGGCGGAAGCCTTGTGCGTCGTCAGTCTCTACCACCATCAGCGACGTGCCCTTAGCGCCGGCTTTTAAGTCGGTCTTGGCGACAACGATGATCAGATTGGCGTGCTGGCCGTTGGTGATGAAGGTCTTCGAGCCGTTGAGGACGTACCCGTTGCCGGATTTGCGCGCAGTGGTACGTACGCCCTGCAAGTCGGACCCCGTGCCAGGCTCGGTCATGGCGATGGCGCCGACCAGCTCGCCGGTTGCGAGCTTGGGCAGCCAGCGTTTCTTCTGCTCCTCGGTGCCGTAATGCAGGATGTAGGGCGCGACGATGCCGGAATGCAGCGGGGCGCCGAAGGTATCGAAGCCGGCGAGCGAGAATTCGCGATTAATCACCGCCTCATGCCCGAAGGTGCCGCCGGCGCCACCATATTCCTCCGGCATCGACGCGCACAGCAGTCCAGCAGCACCGGACCTGGTCCAGACGTCGCGATCGTACATACCCTTTTCGTGCCATTTCTCGAGATGTGGCACGAATTCGTCGGCGATGAAGCGCCGCGCCTGCTCCTCGAGCAGCACGAGATCTTCGGTCATCCACGCCGGGCGCGGAACGCTGATTGCGGTCATGGGATTATTCTTAACCCGCGCGGAACAATAGCGCGAGAGCCGATCGGGGCACTAGCCCGCGCCGAGCGCCACCGCGACGTGGAAGGTAATGAAGGAGGCGATGTAGGCGAGCGACAACATGTAGCCGAAAGTTAGTGCCATCCATTTCCAACTGCCGGTCTCGCGCTTGATCACCGCCAATGTGGACGCGCATTGCGGGGCGAAAATGTACCAGGCCAGCAACGCCAACGCGGTCGCCAGGCTCCATTGGCTGGCCAGCATCTGTCCGATCTGCGCCGCAGCCTCCTTGCCGCCCTCGATCGCGTATACGGTACCAAGCGCAGCGACGGCCACTTCGCGCGCCGCCATGCCGGGGATGAGCGCGACGTCGATATGCCAGTTGAAGCCGACCGGGGCCAGCACCGGCTCCAGCCATCTGCCGAGAATCGCCGCCAAGCTGTAGTCGATGGCCGGAGCAGTGGCGCCTTCCGGCGGACGCGGGAACGACGCCAGGAACCAGATCAGTACCATCATCGAAAAAATCGTGGTGCCCGCGCGTTTCAGAAACATCACCGCGCGCGTGTAGACACCGATGGCGACCGAGCGCACGCGCGGCACCTTGTAGTCGGGCAGCTCGAGCATGAACGGCGGCGTCGCGCTCTCGCGCCAGAAGAAATGGTTGGCGACGAAGGCCACGGCTAACGCACTAACGATTCCGGCGGCATAAAGTCCGAACATCACCAGGCCCTGCAGACCGAACCAGTTCCATACGGTCTTGTCGGGAATGAAGGCGGAGATTATCAGCGTGTAGACGGGGATGCGCGCTGAGCAAGTCATCAGCGGCGCGACCAGAATGGTGGTCAGCCGGTCGCGGCGATTGTCGATCACGCGCGTTGCCATGATGCCGGGGATGGCGCAGGCGAAGCTCGACAGGAGCGGGATGAAGGCGCGGCCGTGCAAGCCGGCGCCGCCCATGACGCGATCCATCAGGAAGGCGGCGCGCGCCATATAGCCGAGGTCTTCCAGAAGCAGAATGAAGAGAAACAAAATCAGGATCTGCGGCAGGAAGACGATGACATTGCCGACGCCAGAGATGACACCGTTCTGGATGAAGCTTTGCAGCAGGCCTTCGGGCAATAAATCGTGCGTCTGGACGCCGAGCCAATCGAAGCCGACCGAGATCAGGTCCATTACGGGTTTTGCCCAGGCAAAGACCGCCTGGAACATCACGAACAGTACGCAGAGCAGGATCAACAACCCGGCGACCGGATGCAGCAACACGGCGTCGATTTTACCGGTGCGCGTGTCAGGCCGCGCTGGCTGGCTCACGGCAGCGCGGATAATGCGGTCGGCTTCACGTTGGGCAGCGCGCAGCTCGGTCGAAGTCGGCGGCTTCCAGGTACTGGCGTTCTCGCCGCGCTTGAAATTGGCGATGATCTCGTCCATGCGCCGCATCAGATCTTCGGTGCCGCCGCGCCGCACCGCCGCCGAGGTGACGACGGGAATGCCAAGCTCCTGCGACAGCTTCTTGAGATCGATGTCGATGCCGCGGTGGCGCGCGATGTCGATCATGTTGAGGACGAGCATCAGCGGACAGCCGACCTGCTTGAGCTCGATCACCAGCCGCAAGGCGATGCGCAAGTTAGTAGCGTCGGCAACGCATAGCAGCAGGTCGGGCGGCGCCTCACTGGCGAGCCGGCCGAGCACGATGTCGCGGGTAATCTCTTCGTCCGGGCTGCGGCCGCGCAGCGAATAGGTGCCGGGCAGATCGGTCAGGTTGACGCGGTGGCCGGACGGCGTCTGGATGATGCCGGCTTTGCGCTCGACGGTAACGCCGGGATAGTTGGCGACCTTCTGGCGGCTGCCGGTAATGGCGTTGAACAGCGCGGTCTTGCCGCTGTTCGGCGTACCGACCAAAGCGAAATGCAAGATGTTCGATCCGGTCGCAGCCGACATTGAGTGAACGCCGATCAGGATACGAGGATCGCCATAGCTTCACGCCGGCGCAGCGCAATAGTGGCGTGGTTGACGCGCACCGCGATCGGATCGCGGCCGACCAGCCCCTCATGCAGGATCTCGATCTTGGCGCCTTCGACGAAGCCGAGTTCGAGCAGACGCCTCTCGAGCTCCGCCGGCGGAATGCCCGACGGCGCGTTATGCGCGGCGATCGCGTCGATCTGCCCGCGGAACCCCTTGCGCGCCACACCCAATGGCACGCGCTGTGGTTGTGACAGGGCTCGATGACGGTCGGACATCAGTGGCTTCCTGCGTTTGATTGTCATTTACAATAGCAACATCAACTTGGACTTTTCCTGATCTAAATCAAGTGGAATCGCTTTTAATTTCAGTATGTTAGAATAATTATAAGAAAGCGGTCTGAGGCTTGATCCGTAAACAGTAACTGGCCGCGGCAAGAGCGAAATGCCCACCAGCTGCGGCTCAAGCCGGAGCTTTTCCACTGTGACGCCAGTGTCTAACGCCGGTCATTCCGCGCCGGAACCAACTGATTCTCCTGCCGCATAGCTGCGCCTGCGCATCTCGGTACTACTCGGCACTATCGGCAGCGTCGGCATCTGGTCCTATATGGTAGCACTACCAACGCTGCAGGCCGAATTCGGCGTGGCCCACGCCGCCTCGCTGCCCTGTACGTTCGTGATGATCGGGTTTGCCACCGGCGCTGTGCTGTTGGGCCGCCCCGCAGACCACTTTGGTGTGCCGTGCCACTCGGAGTCGGCACGGCCGTGTCTGTCAAATCGTCAATGTCGGCGATCTACGGCGTACTCTGCTGGCTCTGGCCAGGATTGCACGAAGTGCCGCTGGCATGAGCGCAGTTCTGGATTGCCTCGATCGGCGCGCTTGGGATTGTTGTCGGCAGCTATTCTACGTGACCAGCGGCAGCGTTCCGCTGGTGGCCCCGGCCTCGGTTCTATTCATCGTCGCCAGCGGTCCTGATGGCCTGGCTGTTCATCGGCAAAGTAAAAAACGTCTAGAACGCCTCGTCAGGCAATTCCATGACCGCGTCCGCCCCCGACTTGATGCGCGCGAGCTGCGCCGCGGTCTCAGGCAGCATGCGCTCCATGAAGAAGCGCGCGGTAATGAGTTTAGCCTTCATCCGAGCGTCCGTCTGCTTGGCTAGAGCGGCTTGTGCGATCAGGCACCACATATAGCCGAGCGCGACCAGGCCGAACATCTGCAGGTAATCGGTGGCGCCGGCGCCAGCGTTGTCGGGCTTGGCCATCGCGTTCTGCATGAACCACATGGAGGCCTGTTGCAGGTGGCCGAGCGCAACGCCGAGCGGCGTAACGAACGGTTTCATGGAGGCATCGGCGCCCTTCTCCTTGATGAAGCCGCCGATCTCATTGAGGAACGCCATAAGTGCCCGGCCGCCGTCCTTGCCGAGCTTGCGGCCGACGAGGTCGAGCGCCTGGATGCCGTTGGCGCCCTCATAGATCATGGCGATTCGGGCGTCGCGCACGAACTGCTCCATGCCATGCTCGGCAATGTAGCCGTGCCCGCCGAACATTTGCTGCGCCTGCACCGCGTTGGCGAAGCCCTGTTCGGTGAGTACACCTTTGATCACCGGTGTGAGCAAGCCCATGTGGTCGTCGGCGCTTTGCCGTTCCTTTGCGTCACCCGAGCGGTGCGAGACGTCGGTCCTGAGTGCAGTCCACATCACTAGCGCGCGCGCCGCTTCGTTGAAGGCGCGAATGATCAGCAACGTGCGCCGCACATCCGGATGCACGATGATTGGATCGGCCGGCTGGTTGGGATATTTGGCGCCGGAGAGCGCGCGACCCTGCACTCGCTCCTTCGCGTAGGTCGCGGCGTTCTGATAGGCGACCTCCGACAGCGCGAGCCCTTGAACGCCAACGCCGAGACGCGCCTCGTT
>Ga0207763_1000131_pt1 | contig 11154 bp, 15 predicted proteins | sample LuqExpMetageno50_FD_187808 | JGI IMG/M metagenome (GOLD analysis project Ga0207763, IMG submission 187808) | Tropical forest soil microbial communities from Luquillo Experimental Forest, Puerto Rico - Sample 50 (SPAdes) | ecosystem: Environmental > Terrestrial > Soil > Tropical forest ...
CAGGGGGCCGGCAGGCCGGCGTTCCTGACCCGGTGCCTGCCACACCGGCATCCGGGACTGCACGGGGCCGATCCGCCGCGCCGGCGGGGGGTTTGTGTCCTCATGCCTGCTGGTACGCCGGGCGGCGCAGAGGGAGTTCGGCGCGGCGGTGATGCGTAACCGGGCCGTAAGAAAGGCGTCCTGCTTGACTGATGGCAAGCTGCTGGCATGATGGCAGGATGCCGAAAACCCGCAAGAATCACGCTGCCAGCACGCCAGAGCCTGCCCCGGTCACCGTGACCAGGATGCCCGTTATCCGCTGCGAGCTGTGCAGCCACCCGATGGCCGCCCGCCCCGGCACTGCCGGGGCCCTGCTGACCGAGCACTACCGGCGGCGGCACCCTAGCGTGGTAGCTGCAGCGAGCCGCTGACCACCGAGGGCTCGCGGGCCCGGGCCGCGGCGATGGCCTGGCGGACGGCCGGGGGAACCGGCGGCCGGAGGATTATCGTACCGTCCGGCTGCTCCTCAGCAGAGTAGCGGGTGAACAGCCAGGTGCGAACCGCGCCCAGGTCGACCCGGCCCTGGTCGTCCACCACGACCTCGGTCACTGCAGGTAACCCCAGCTCGTGTCGGACCAGGTGTCCGGGCCGAGCGGGGAGTCCATGCCCGGCCGCATGTCCGGCATGAACTGGTCCGGGCGCATCAGCCGCACCGGGACCATGCCCAGCGGGCTGAGGCTGACGTCCGGCTCGGGCCCGTAGAACACCGCCTCGCCCAGGTAGGCGCGCTCGCCGGAAGGGTCTTCCTGGCCCCCCGCTTCCAGCGCTCCGCACACCGCGCCGGCGAGCGCGTCAGCCTCGTCTTTCGACGAGTCGCCCAGGTGGTCGATCTTGCCGTTCGGGAGCCTGCTCAAGCCCAGCAGCTCGGCCACGACCAGCTCGCGCAGCGGCATCTCCAGGCGACCCTCGTACATGACATCCCGCAGCGTGCGCCAGCCCTCCTCGGACACGTCGGTGGAGAACCGGTCGGTCTCGATGCCCTGCGCCTCCAGGATTTGCATGCTGTCCTTGGAGTTGTGGACGAACACGCCAGCAGCCAGCGCGAAATTGTGGTGCTGATCGACCTCGATGTCATAGACCTCGGCCGGCTCGGCCGGGCGGACAGCCGCAACCTTGTGGTTGTCAGGGGCCCGCTTCCAGTGCCGGGCAGTACCTGCCTTCACGCGCTGCTTGTGCTGAGCCTGGGCCAGCGCTCCGTAGCTGCGGGGCTGGACCGACCACTTGAACTCCTTCCAGGTAGCGAACCCGGCCTCGCGAACCCGGGAACACACTGGCCCGTCCACGGTGAAACTGCAGCCGAGCCGCTCCGCCACCGCCTGCCTGGTCAATTGCTTCCCGTCAGCGACGATCTGCTCAGCCGCCGCCTCGACCTGCTCGAACGTAATGTCATGCCGGAAGGCATTATGATCCCGGCCGGTACGCAGGCCCTTCTCCGCACGGCGGAGCGCTGCCAGCATCGCTCGCCACTCCGGTGCCCCCTTGTGCAGTGCCGTGTGCTCGGCGTTCGTCATCCGGGTCAGGTTGCGGGGGTCGTTGTTCAGGTGCCGCAACCCGTCGAAGCCGTGATGGATGACCTCACCCCGAGCCGCGGGGAACTCCAGCTCCCTGGACACCATCCGGTGGGTAAACTCCCATTTGCCCCGGCCCGGATGCCAGACCTGCTCATACGCCTGCGTACTGCCCGCTAGCTTGCGATGCTGCCGGTACAACGGCATCAAGCTGTCACCAGGGGCCAGGTCTTCCGCGCGCCGGTAAGAGCCGTCCCGGAGCATCCAGCGGTGGTCTGAGGTGCACCTAGCACGCTCACCGTTATCCAGCTCGACCTCCACCATGTCCTCCCGGAACCCGGTCCGCCAGGCCCTGGTGCAGCGGCCTGGTACTACCCGGCCGTCAGGCGTGCAGGAGTAAACCCACTGCTCATCTCCAGCCTCATACCTCTTAGCCATCTCATCTATACGAACAGACGTGCCATCTAGCTGTAGTATCTCCACGTCTGAACTGTAACACTGCCACTGGTCGAAGGTGAACCGGACGATCGGGAAGCCCATCCGGCGCAGCTCCAGGCAGAGCAGCCGGGCCCACCGGATCTGGATTTCCATGGGCGGCACTGCACCGGGGTCCGAGGCATAGCTGAGCACGAAGTCGACCCTGACCACCGGGCGCCGCTCGGTGACCTTGACCTCCAGCTGGTTCTCCTGCTCGCCGATGACCACGTGGTCCTGCCAGCTGCGGATGTGCGCCATGGCCACCCCGGCCCGGTCCGCGGTCTGGGCCAGATCGGCGTGCATCGCGTACAGCCCGCCCTTGACCGGGTAGAAGTCCGGCGCGAACGTGTACTGCGGCACCCAGGTGGCCTTGTCGCGCACGTAGTCGACGGCGACCGGCTGCTGGGCGGCCTCGCGGCAGCACTCGCGGATGGCCACCTCGTTGGCGAAGTACGGGTTCACCGCTCTCCTGGGGCGGCACTCGTACTTGGCCTCGGCCAGCGCGGGATCCTTCTCGTAGTCCTCGGCGAAGGCGTGCTTGCCGGGGATGCGCGGGTTAGCCACCCAGGAGGCCAGCGGCCCGCTGACGTAGTACCGGGACTTCTCGCCCTTCTCCTCGTTGTCCTGGCGGCCCCGGGCAACCAGCTGCTGGATGGTCGAGCCCAGGTAGCGGGGATAGCTGATGTGCACCACCTTGTAGGTGGACGGGAACCGGGTGGCCGCCGAGGTGCGGAGCATGTCCAGGATGGCCTCGGCCGAGCTGGAGGACTCGCGCTGCCGGTTCGGGGTGAGCCGGGCCAGCTCGGCCTGGGACCGGAACGCGTCGATCTCGTCCGCGATCCCGAGCACCAGGTTGAGGCCCTCCTGGCTGTCGGCCTCGCTGTGACCTGACACGGCCTCGATGTAGTGCTCGAACCTGATGGTGTCCAGCAGCGCGGTGGTCCGGCCGTCCCCGTTCGAGGCGGCCTTGCCGCGGCGCTGCCGCTCCACCGCGTCGAGGATGTCGACGGCGCCCGAGCGCTGGAACCAGCAGCCCGGCCGGGTCACGGCCCGGCGCATCGGCGCGAAGAACGCCCGCTGGGCCTGCTTGGAGCTGGAAGCCACGTTGAGGATGTGGATGGAGTCCTGGGCAGGCATCGCGTAATAGTGCTGCGGATCACGCAGGCACAGCAGCAGGTAGCAGACCCGCATCGCGATCATCCTGCAGGTGTGGTCCTTGCCGCCGCCTTTGCCGGGGTAAGCCCCACTCCAGCTCCAGGAAGTTCACCATCCTGCAGGGAGTGGACCAGTAGTTCCTCACCTCCTTGTCCGCGCTGCCGGCCAGCAGCTCGAAGGTCTCGGGGTAAAAGACGCGCTCGGCGTGCCGGACAGCCTCGTACTGCACCTCGGACAGCGGCGGGTTGTTCAGGTAACCGCGGCCCTGCACGAAGACGGTCAGCGGCACCGGCTCCTCGGTGAACACGTCCTGGCTGGCCCGCCTGGCCTCCAGGGCAGTGCCGTCAGCGCCGGCCAGCAGCGCCGCGGCGGCCGAGCCGGCAGCGGTCACTCAGTACGCCCGGGACGGCTGCGAGCCCGGCCGGTGCAGCGGCCCGCCGTCATGGCTGCTGTCGTTGACATGCTGGTGCGGGTGGTCGTGCGCGCCGGACTGGAAGTGGCTGTGCGTGTGCGTGCCGGTGAACGGGCCATGGCTCATGGGCACGCCGCCGTCGCTCATCCGGGCGGCCAGCGCGAGCATCGAGGCGGCGGCCTTCTCCCCGTCACCGTCGTCGCTGCTGATCTCGATGCCGAGCTTGCGGGCGGCAGCCTTGATCTTGGACTTGATCGAGGCCAGCTGGCTAGAGGAGTAAAACCCGGCGTTCTTGCCCTTGTTGATGTAGGCCCAGGCCGCGCGGACATGCGCCTCAGTGTCGATGGGGTACCTCTTCTTGCCCTCCCTGTACCCCGGATCGGCGTAGGTGACGTCACCATAGGGCTTCTTGCCCTCGCCGGGAGCATCGCCGCCGAGCGCAATCACCGCACCCGACGCGGTAGCCTCCACCCAGTCGCCCGGGGCAGCGGCCAGCCCTTCGAGCGCGATCATGGCCGCCGTAGTCAGCGCGGCAGCCTTAACCCGCTTGTCCGCCTGGGCGCACATCCGGGCTGCCCGGGCCGCCGGGACCTCCTTGCGGCGCAGCGCCTTGAAGGTGGGATGGCTGGCATGCTCTCCGCCCTCTCCGCCCTCCTCCTCGTCCTCGTCGTCATCGGCCAGCAGCATCCGCAGCTCGTCCAGGTCCCCCCAGGCAGCGAGCACCAGCGCCCCGGCGCAGTCCTCGTCATCGGCAGTGCTGACAGCAGAGAGCCTCATCAGCTTGTCCAGCGTCATCCAGGCCTCCCGGGAGCAGCGGCGATGCCCTGGTAATCGGCCCTTACCGGAGCCTGGCGGTCAGCCTGGCCGGGCCGGCATCCGGGATGACGGTCTGCCGGCTGTCCTGCCGGCTGACGGCCTTGCCGCCGGCTTCCATCCGCCGGGCCTGCTCGGCCGAGTTGGTGTTGTTGCCCGTGTAGCCGACCATCCGGATCCAGTCGGCCAGCTCGCTCTCCGCGGCCAGCGCCCCAGCCGAGGCGACGATGAACTTGACGGCCAGCAGCGACTTGGAGGCGAGCATGAAGTTGCCGGCGGCAACATGCTCGCGGACGTCCTGCATCCGGCTCGCGACCTTCAGCTGGTCCATCGGGGACAGCGCGCCGATCTCGGCCCGGGCCTTGGCGGTGAAGCTGAACGCGGTGGCGGGCGGCACCTGCTCCAGCTTGCGCAGCCCGGTCACGTCCGTCTCGGTCGGGAAGCTGACGTCCTTCCCGGTGGTGATCCCGGCCAGGGCGGCCAGCCTGCCGACAGCGCTCATGTCATCCTCCGTGAGCCGGAGCTGGGACGGGCCGGCGTAGACCCCGTGGAAGAACCGCCGGCGGATGCGGTCGGCCAGGACGCCGACCTTCTGCTCCAGGCCGCGGTAGGCCATCCGGCGGTCCACGCTCTGCCGCATGACCGAGGTCGCCGAGGACTGCTCGGCGGGCGGCACCCGGGCGAAGATGTTGGCCGAGAACACGCCCGGGCTGGCCTCGGCCGTCTCGGTCTTGCTCGCGGAGTAGATGGCGGTCTGCGCGCCGCGCAGCGAGGCCAGCGCCTCGATGGGGGCATCGCGCTCCAGCTTCCCGGCGGCCTGCTCCAGGAACTTGCGGACCGTGGCGGTCAGCGCCACGTCGCCGTCCGCCGGGACCTGGGTGAGCAGCGCGCGGACCTCCTGCGGGGTGGGCAGCGGCGAGCTAGGCGGCAGCGGCGGGCTCGCCGCGGTGGTCTGGGACGGATGCTGGTAGAGCCCGTACTGGGCATAGGACCCCCCGGCGCCGGGGGCGATGGCAAACCGCCCGGCGCCGGGGGCAGTCGCGGTGCCCATGTTCTGCGCGGCCAGGGGCACCGCGCTGGCGGCCAGCACCTGGCTGCTCTTCGTCTTCCCCTCGCGAGCCTCGGTCTTGGCGTGCTGGGCATGCGCCCGGGCCCGCTTCTCCTCCCAGTCGGCGATGTTGCGGGACGCGGCGGCCTGCACGTCCGGGTGGGTGTGCCGGGGCTTGCCGCCCTTCTTGCCGCCAGGAGCGATGCCCTGGGCCCACTTGGCGACGATGCCCTTGGCCACGCCGTAGGCCTTCTCCTTGCCGTACCGGGCCACCAGGTGCTTGTAGAGGTGCTGGATGTAGGGCGGCAGCTGCATGCCCTTGACGTGCCACAGGCCGGGCCCGCCGGGCGGCACGGTGGGCTGCGGCACGGTGGAGGCCTCGGCGGTACGCTCGGTCAGCTTGACGACCAGCCGGGGCACGGCGCCGCTGCCCGGGGCCGGGCAGTGCCGGTCGATGTCCTCGTTCCCGCCGTCGCTCACGTGCCGGTACCACGGGCAGGCCTGCGCCAGGTGCTCGTCGGTCTCGTCGTCCTCGGCCAGGGCGGCCAGCCGGGCCAGGGTCATGCCGCGCTCAGCGCCTCGACGAACTTGTCCTGCAGCAGCGCCCGCAGCCCGGCGTCGTCGATCTCGGCCAGCACGGCGAGGAACACGTCCCGGACCCGCTCCGGCGCCAGGCCGCCTTCCCCGCGCGGCTTGCTGCGCTGGCGGACGTCATCCCAGCCGCGGGCGATCTGCTCCCAGGCCAGCAGGGCGTCCTTCTCCTGCCCGGGGTGCTGGTAGCCACCCTTGTCGCCGTAGGTCACGCGCGACGTCTGGAGGTGCTTGTAGTACCAGGCGAGCATGACCGAGGTCCGCATGATTTGCGCGGAGGACATGTCCAGGCCCTCGCACTCGGTCTTCGCCTGGACGTACAGCTGCTGGTAGGAATCCCGCAGGTCGTCGTCGGTCACGGCGTCCGGGCAGTGGAACAGCGCGTCGAACTTGGTCCAGTCGGTCACGCCCGGCTAATCGTCCTCAGCCACCGGTCTCTGCGGCACTCCTCCTCCGGGCACTCAGGTCCGTTATTGCACACCGCGGGCTCGCCGCCGACCACGAGCCGCCGGACCTCGGCCAGGGCGCACTCCAACGCCTCCAGCGAACCCGCATGCATGTGATGACAGTGCCAGGAATCCAGATTGGAACGGCTGCCCAGGGCAGACGGGTACGGGTGCTCCGTGGCAGCCACGAACCCGTAGGGAGCCTCCCGCCAGCCGCTGCCGTCCGTGCCGATATGGCGGCCCATGGCCCGGGCCCGGGCCTGCAGCTCGAACATGCGCTCGTAGTAGTCCGGACGGTTTTCGTCAGCGTCCGAGTCAATGCCGTGACGACCCAGCAGAGCACGGAGCCGCTGATTCTCCTCCTCCAGATCAGGCAACGCGGGCCAGCTTGCGCAGCAGGAACGCCAGCTCCTGCCCGTCCCGGCGGCACCCGGCCAGCTCGAAGTCGCAGCCCCGCGAGTAGACCGGGCCGTACCGGGCGTGGTAGGCGGTGCCGCGGATCCAGTAGTCGAACGTGTGCTCGGTGCAGAACCGCTTGTGCGTCGGGTCGGTGAAACTGTTCTCGGTCTGCCAGCACGAGGTGTGGATGATCAGGTTGTGCCCGGTCTGCAGCACCCGCCAGCACTCATTGACGAACTCCAGCGGCTTGTCCACGTGCTCGAAGACGTCGAACGCGCGGATGACGCTGGCGACCTCGTCCTCGAACGGCCAGGGGAAGCTGTCCAGGTCGTGCACCACGTCGACGCCGGGGATGCCGACTATGTCCAGGTTGACCCAGCCGGGCACCGGCTGGGCTCCGCAGCCGAGGTTCAGCTGGATGCCGGGCATGGTCCTTCCTCCCTCGGGCGGCGCCAGCTGTCCGGGTACTCGCCCCTCCGGACGAAGCCGGGCCAGGTCCCGTCGACGTCGGCGGGGATGAGCTTCTGGCCGATGTGCCAGCCGTCCCGCCAGGCGGCGCCGCCCGTGATCCGGGCGACCGTCCCGGGGGTGTCCTGCTCCAGGTGGCAGTGCGCGGCCAGCTTGGCCCGATGCGCGTCCAGGCCGCCCATCCAGGACAGGTGCCAGCCCGCATCGGGCAGCTCCGGGTAGGAGTGCCGGGCGTCCCGGACCGCGGCCAGGTCAAACCGGGCCTCCCGCAGATGCCTGACACTGACCAGCACCCCGGTCGGCTCGGGGCGCGGCCACAGCCAGTCCACCGCGAAGCACGCCACCCGCTGCATCAGCAGCACGGGCGGCGTGGCCGCCCACACCGCCGCGGACGGGATCTCGTCCAGGTCGGAGATGAGCACCTTGTCTTCCGGGGCCGTCTGCCCGGCAAGAAAAACGGCGGCGCCGTTGCGCTGCTTATGCTCGCGCTCCCAAGGGCCCATGTCCGGGGCGTGCTCCCGGTCCGGCAGGTGCCCCATCACGTAGCAGATCCGGTCCTTCCACCGCTCGAACCGGCTACGGTGCTCGGCGAACAAGTACGGCTTGGGATCACCGCGGTGGGTCACATCCGCCTCAACGATGACGTGCCGCCAGACCGGGGAGTCCTCCAGCTCAGCGAGCCGGCATTCCAGCATCGAAAGTTCATCCCTAAGCATGAACGTGTCGTAAATCCGCACTGCTGCCGACCACCCTGCCGATAGTCATCAGCCCGGCACCTGCACGAACGTCACGCCCCGGGGGGTACGCAGCGTGATCAGCGAGGCCAGCTGCCCGGATTCCAGCAGCGGCATCAGCGTGACCAGCACCTGATGATGCGGAGCCGTGTCGTGCACGCCGATGACCGCGCCCGGGGCAAAGCACGGCAGCCACCGCGCGATCTCGCGGAACCGGATGTCCGCTGGGCCGTCCAGGCCGCCCGGGCCGGGGCCGCTGTCGATCCAGGCGAACCCGACCGGCCCGGGCGGATCCCAGGTCAGGGAATCCTGGCAGACCACGGTGGCCGGCAGCACGGCCAGCCTGCGCTCAGCGAACGCGGCGCACTTGCCGTCCACTTCCAGGGTCCACAGGTGCCCGTGCCCGTTGCGCTGCAGGGCGATCCCGATGGCCTCGGCGGTCTGGCCGAGGTACGTTCCGGTCTCCACCACGATCTCCGGCTGCAGCGCCCGGGTGAACGCGGCGGCCAGCTCGGAGACCTCCAGCTCGGTGCCGACAGGATCATCCGCGTGCCACCAGCCCGGACGCGGGCACCACGGCGCCGGGGACGTCCAGCGGTCCTCGCTCACAGCCGGATCACGCCCATGCCGTAGGACCCCTCCCGGTTCACCCAGGCCAGCCCGGTCTCCCGGCAGTACTCATTCAGCGCGTCCGCAACGGGGCCGACCGGGATGCCCAGGTCGGCATCGCCCGGCGCCCACTGCGTGCCGTGCACCAGCGCCATCCCCTTCGGCCGGACCCTGGGCACCCAGGCGGCCAGCTCGGCCAGGACATGCTCGTAGCGGTGCGCGGTGTCCAGGAGCAGGAGATGGCAGTGCTTAGGCAGCTGGCGCAGCACGGCAGCGTCCAGGCTGCCGCCCTGGACGAAGCGCCAGGCGCTCTCCCCGAACCATTCCTCGGGCACTTGCGGCTGCTCGATGTCGGCTGACCACAGGCGCCCGCCCTCCGCCTCGCTGACCGCCGACAGCAGCGCGCTGGTCGACATGCCGGACCGCACGCCCAGCTCGATGACGACCGGGCGCCGGTAGCCGAGCACCGCCTGGTGCAGGAACTCCAGATGGTCCTGGATGTCGGACCAGGTCATCAGGCGCTGGGCATAGTCCGCGGCGAGGCTCATGAGGCTGAGTCTTCCAGGGCCTGGATGACCCCGCAGTCTTTTGCCTCGCGCAGCTTGCGGAGCGCCGCGCTCAGCTCCTGGCCGTCATCCAGGATGGCCACCAGATCCTGCGCGGCCTGCCAGATGATGATGGCCACATCCCGCGCAGTGCCGTCCAGCCGGGGGTTGGGTACCAGCCACTTCATCAGGTGCCGCGTGCTCGGATGCCGGTCTTCGAGATTAACGGCCTCTCGGCTCATGGTGACCGCCCAGGACGTCACGGATTTGCTCGGCGGAAGCCCGGCGGGCCCCCTCCGGCAGGATCGGCGCCTGGCCGGGCGGCAGCTGGCACAGCTTGCGGCTGACCTGGCTGAGCGCCAGGATCAGGCCAGAGCGGCGGTCCTCGGCCCGGACCCGGGTCTGCAGCTCCCACAGCACGGTCATGGCGGCCACCACCCGGGAGTAGCCGAGCCGGTCGGCCAGGCCCTGCCGCGCGGCCAGCGCCGGGCCGTTCAGCCCGGCATCCTGGCCCTGGGTGAGCACCAGCACGTCGGCCAGGACGCGGACCAGCTCCCCGGTGACATACGACGGGTCGCCGTAGGCGGCCAGCGCGGCCCGCATGGCGGCATACATGGCCGGGGCATCGCCGTCAGCGGCGGCGGACAGCAGCCCGGGGGCGAAGTCGGTCTCGCCGGTCAGCTTCTGCCAGGACTCCAGGTCGCCGAACCCGGCGCTGGCCATCTGGTCCAGCCGCATCAGCGCATCGCGCATCCGGCCACGGGCGCTGGCCGCGATAGCCTCCAGCAGGGCATCCTCGGCGTCGATGCCCTCGGCCTCGCGGATCATGACCAGGCGGGCCAGGATGTCCCGGACGGCCAGCGGGCGGAACGGAAACGGGCTGAGCCGATTGGCCACCGTCCCGGGGATGCGCCCGGGCTGGGTGGTGACCAGCGCGAAAACGATGCCGCTCTCGGGCTCCTCCAGGGTCTTCAGCAGCGCCTCGTAGGCGGCACCGCTCATGGCATGCGCCTCGTCGAGCACGAACATCAGCCGGCCGCCGTAACTGGCCCGGATCCTGATCTTGCGGACCTCCTCGACCGTGCCGAAGCTGGCCGCGTCGACCTCGTGCACGCCCGGGTGGCCGCCGTCGATGACGGCCCGGCAATTCTCGCACTGCCCGCACGGCCATGCCCGGGCAGGGCCGGGCGAAGCCTCGCAGAACCGGGCCATGGCGACGATGCGGGCGATGGTGGTCTTGCCCGTGCCGGACTCGCCGAACAGCAGCAGCCCGGGCGGCAGCGAGTCCTTCTTGCACATCAGGTACAGCAGCGCGACCGAGGGCGCCTGGCCGGCCATGTCACCGAACCGCACCGGGCGCCATTTACGGGCCAGCTCAAGCGCCGCCACGGACGCTCCTTTCCGCGGCCTGGCAGGCAGCGTGGTCAGTACACCAGTGCCGGCCGGCGAAGGTCACCCCGCCCGGCTGGTAGGCCAGCGCGGCCAGGCCCCGGGCCAGCGCGTTGAACACCTCGGCCGCGGCGCCTTTCTTCCCGCCGAACAACAGGGCATCACCGCGGTTGGTGATGGGCTCCACGGCCGCCCGGCCGATCCGCAGCCGTTCCTCCCCGCTGACGCTGGCCAGCTCCATGATGTGCAGCGGCACGGCCGCCTCCAGCGAGATGAGCAGCACGTCGTTGTCAGCCAGGCTCATCGCGGCCTCCTGGCGATGCGGACCACCAGGCACGGCAACGGGCAGAGGTAATGCCAGTCCCCGCCGCGGTACCAGCCCACCCACCGGTCGTCAGTGTCGAGATAGGCGCAGAACCGGGGCTCGCCGTTCCGCGTGCTCCCGATGTTCAGCACGGACCGTCCCAGGATCATGCCGGCCTCCGGCCGATGCTGCCCAGGTACACGGGGGCAGGGGGCCG
>Ga0207763_1000140_pt1 | contig 10905 bp, 13 predicted proteins | sample LuqExpMetageno50_FD_187808 | JGI IMG/M metagenome (GOLD analysis project Ga0207763, IMG submission 187808) | Tropical forest soil microbial communities from Luquillo Experimental Forest, Puerto Rico - Sample 50 (SPAdes) | ecosystem: Environmental > Terrestrial > Soil > Tropical forest ...
GGCCGATCTTTTTGAGAATGTCGAACCACGGCGCTCGTCGCGAGAAAGCATGGCGACGGGCGCGGTGGTGCTTTATGGAAATGCGCTAGCGTTCGAGGATGCGCTACTGGCCGCATTGCAAGCGGTCACAGCGCAAGCGCCGTTTCGTCACATGGTAACGCCGGGCGGCTTCCTGATGTCGGTCGCCATGACAAACTGCGGCGCGGTCGGTTGGGTCACCGACCGGACCGGCTACCGATACGACCGCGTCGATCCCGGGACTGGCCGGCCGTGGCCTGCATTGCCTGAGGTGTTCCGCGCGGTTGCGTCAGCGGCAGCCGCAGAGGCTGGATACCCGAAATTCGTGCCCGATGCCTGCTTGATTAACCGCTATGAACCTGGTGCGCGGCTGTCATTGCACCAGGACAAGAATGAGCAGCAATTAGCACATCCCATTGTCTCACTGTCATTGGGGCTGCCAGCAAGGTTCCAGTTTGGGGGCGTCAAGCGGACTGATCCTGTCCGCAGCTATACCCTGCAACACGGCGATGTCGCCGTATGGGGCGGGCCGTCGCGCCTCTGCTACCACGGTGTTTTACCCTTGAGAGATGGCGTACACGACAAGTTAGGACGACAGCGAGTTAATCTCACCTTTCGCGTCGCCCTATAAAAGAGGGTAAGTGATGTCGCGCACGATCGAAGTCCGAGCCGTGCGGCGCCGCAAGAAGATCGGCGCGACGTTAGAGCGGCTCACGACGGGTGTCTATGCCGATCCAGCGAAGACAGCCGTCATGTCGTTTGCCAGGCAGTTAGCCAGAGAGGGCCTCGCTCAGTGGACTGCTCTCGGTAACGGCATTGTCGAAGTTACGCTGTTCTCCGGTGAAGTCTTTCATCTCGGTGAAACCTCTGTCACGCGTGTCGGTTAGCTACGACTAATTGCGCCTTAACTCAAATTCGAAAGCAAGTAGCGGAGTGAGCAATGGCTTGCTCTGCAATAAAAACTGTCCATCCAAATGAGGCGTAGTCATGAATTTTGCGACAGTTGTTCGAACAATGACGACCGCTCGGTCCGCCGAGGAGCGTGTCTGCAGGTACGATTGGGGGGCGTTATCACAAGAACTCAGCAGTTATGGCTGCGCCGTGATGAAGGAACTCCTTTCGCTAGATGAATGTCGCGAGATCGCGCGGCTTTACAACGACGCCGCTCGCTTTCGAAGCCACGTTCACATGGGGCGACATGGCTTTGGTAAAGGCGAATATCGTTATTTCAACTATCCACTGCCCGATTTGGTTGGCGGTCTTCGCACGGTGCTTTATCCACGCCTCGCTGAGGTCGCCAATGACTGGAACGAGCGCATGAGAATTGATCAGCGCTACCCTGAGCGTCACGCTGATTTCCTAAAGAAGTGTCATGATCAAGGCCAGACCCGGCCGACACCGTTGCTGCTGCAATACGTCGCCGGAGACTTCAACCGCCTGCATCAGGACCTCTACGGCGATCTCGTCTTCCCCCTCCAAGTTGCAATCCTGCTTTCCGAACCAGAGACCGATTTCACTGGCGGAGAGTTCGTCCTAACGGAGCAACGCCCACGAATGCAGAGCCGCGCCGAGGTGGTCCCACTGCGCCAAGGGGATGCGGTTGCCTTCGCAGTACACAATAGGCCCGTTCAAGGTACGAGAGGCTCATATCGCGTCAATCTCCGGCACGGCGTAAGCCGCATTCGAAGCGGAATGCGTCACACACTCGGCATCATATTTCACGACGCGAAGTAGTTTTCCCTACGATTTTTTGGCCAAAAAAGCAGACATTTGGCGGCGCGAGCTAATGGTCGGCTTCGGGTCGTTCGCGGCCATTTCGACCGACTCCTGAGTCGTCCTAGAGGCTTTGGTAGTTTGGCTCACGAGGGCCGACTGCCAATGGATGGGTAGTGCGATCATCTGGGATCGTCACCCTTAACTCCACTGGCCGCCGGGAACATTCGTTCGACAGCGCCTTCCCACAGTTTTTCGGCTGACTCCTTCAGTCCGGCCAGGTGCTCGGTGGCGAGCTTTACCAAGGCGGCGGGGCGCGAAAGTTTTAGTGGCTTTCGGTAGGCGTCGAGATCCTTCAAGAACGGCTTTTGCACTCGGCAGTTGATCGAAATGCCGAGCTTCCTGTTTACGGTCGCGACACGTTTCTTGCGCTTCGCCATTTCATCGAACCGCTGAGCTACGAACCTTATCAGCCGCGCATATTTAGTAGTGCACTCTAGCACTAGACATCATAGAGCCAGGCGAAACCTCGCGATGAGCATATGTCGGTTGGTTTACCCCCGAAACCCGACCGCTCGACCAGACACCAGCTGTCAGATCCGAGTTTCGGTTAATACAGGTCAAGCTCCTGACCGCCGCGTCGGGGGCCCTCATCCCTGAGGGTCAGGACGGCAGGATGACGGCCTTGCCCGTGGTCTGCGTATCGAAGAGCCGGTAGGCCTCCTCCGCCTGCTCGAGCCTCCAGCGGTGCGTGAAGAGCCGCTCCACGTCCACACGCTGGTCCGCCACGAACTCGGCGCACTCGGCCTGCCCCTGCTTCGAGAAGGTCCAGGAGCCGACCAGCGTCACCTGCCGGCGCAGGAGATCCGGGCTCACCTCGAGCGTCACCTGGCCGCGCTCGCCGACGAAGCAGGCCGTGCCCCACGCGCGCACCGCGCGCACCGCCGCCGCGCGGGCGTCGGGCGCCGAGGAGGCCTCGAGCGTCTTGTGCGCGCCTTCCCCGTGGGTCAGGTCGCGGATCGCTGCCACCACGTCGCCCACGGCGGGATCGAGTACCTCGTGGGCGCCGAACTCCTGGGCGAGTTTGCGCCGCTCGGCCGCGATGTCGACGGCGATGACGCGCGCGCCCATGACCACCGCGAGCTGCGTCGCCGACAGGCCCACGGGGCCCTGGCCGAAGATGGCGATCGTCTCGCCGCCCTGCAGATTGAGCCGCCTGAGCGCGCCCCAGGCCGTGCCGGTGCCGCAGGAGATGGCCGCACCCGTCACGAAGGAGAGCGCATCCGGTAGCGGCACGAGCGTCGACACCGGCACTTTCATATAGCGGGCGTGCCCGCCGTGCCCCCCCGAGCCATAGACCACCGAGCCTTCCAGGCACATCTGTGTCCAGCCCGCGCGGCAGTGCTTGCAGGTGCCGCAGCCGTCGTAGTGGTGGTCCATCACGCGCTCGCCGACCCGGGCCTCCTTCTCGCTGACGCCCGCGCCCACCGCCGCGACGACGCCGCAGGGCTCGTGCCCGGCAATCACCCCGGCCTGCCGCTTAATGCCGCCGGCCACTGCCCCGCCCAGCTGAGCCGGCGCGCGATAAGTGGCAGATCGGTGCCGCACATCCCCGACGCCTTGATCTCCAAGATCACGTCCCGCGGACCCGGAGTCGGATCGGGAAATTCCCTCAGCACGACGCCCTTCATGGCTTCCTCCTGTTCCCGCTGATCTTGCCCGGTTTGGGCCAGAAGCCGGACCCTTTCGCAGGCTCTCAATCATGCCATCCGGCTGGACATATTGGTGAAGAACCCCGCCCGGCAAGTGAAGCCGTCGAAGGCTGATAAGCCCGAAATCAAGATACTCAGTAAGCAGGAAATCGCGACGCTGTTGAAGATGGCAAAGGGCACCAGTCTGTACGACCCGGTTCTGGTCGCCGTTACAACCGGCGTGCGGCGCGGTGAACTGCTCAGGTTGCGCTGGTCGGATGTGGACTGAAGGGCGGTAAGCTGACCGTCAATCAGGCCATGCATCGCACGCGGGGCGAACTGGAGTTCAAGCAACCCAAGACGAAAACGAGCCGGCGCACCATCACCCTCCCCGCCGTGACCGTCGAAGCCTTGCAGGCGCACTATAAGGCGCATCTTGAAGATCGCATGAAACTTGGGCTCGGGCGTGATCCGCGCGGCCTCGTATTCACGCGCGGCGATGGCCTACCGCTTGACCCGGATAGCCTCTCCAAAGCGTTTGAGCGGCTGATCCTCAAGACAAAGGTGACACCGATCACCTTGCATGGCCTTCGGCACACCCATATCAGCCACCTGCTGATGGACAGTATACATGTGAAAGTGGTCAGCGAACGCGCCGGCCATGCGAACGTGAACATCACGCTTAACACCTACGCGGCCTACATACCGAACATGCGCAGGCGGACGCGGCGCTGCGCATCAACACTTGGCTGCGGTGAACCGGTACGTTCGCAGAACAGTTGGGTGCGAATTGGGTGGAAAATCGGCTTTTCTGAACTTGCTGTGAAGCAGTAAGTCATTGATTTGCTGGCGGTCCCGAGAGGAGTCGAACCTCCGACCTTCGGTTTAGGAAACCGCTGCTCTATCCAGCTGAGCTACGGGACCAACGTAGTCAGATATAAACGGATTTCTATGTCAGGTTAATACCTCCAGACCCGGTTGCTACCAAGTTTGCTACCGAACCCTCCAGACGCTCGGGCGGATCGTTTTGCATTGCCTGGATGACGTGCGAATAAAGGTTCAGGGTCGTAGTAATTGTCGCGCCGCTCCGAAAATTTTAGAGGGAAATCGCTTTGCGAATCGAGTCAACCAAGACATGACCGGAAAATGGTTTACGCAGATAGTCTACACAACCTGCATCCGAAGCCTCTTTTCGAACGGTAGGACTATCAAGCGCGGTCATTAAGATCACGGGAGTTTTTCCGCCGGCCTTCGTCATTCGACGTTTCAATTCAATGCCCGACATTCCACCCAGATGATTGTCAAGTACAATGCAAGCGACAGTGCTCCCGTCTTTACGATTAAGGAATGCTTCTCCAGAATCAAATAGTTCCGTCCTAAAATCGCAGGTTTCCAATAACCGTTTAAGTCCCTTTAAGACTCCCGGATCATCATCCACAATTGCAATCACGGGTCGCGCTGTATCCATCCTTGCAGTTTTCTGCATCTACCGAACTCTTTAATTGAAGGAGAAATCATATCCATCAAACTCAGAAAACCGCAATTGTCCCAAGGTACAGGGGCGCACCCGTCCAGAAAATTGGGCTATTAACTGCAAGTTCATTGCCTATTAGCTGGGGGTCTAAGCAACTGAAGTTTCTCGGCAATCGACACTAGCCCTGCAATCGATTTTACATTGAATTTTTGCATTATATTGTGCCGATGCGCTTTGATCGTTCGCTCCGAGGTTCCAAGTTCATGCGCAATTTGCTTATTGAGTCTGCCGCGCACAACAAGAAGGAACACTTCGCGTTCTCGAGGCGTCAATGCAGAATGGGATTCTCGGAATGAACTCAACTGTGTGTTGAGTTCATTCATGGCGTCATATCGTTTTAACGCACGTTCAACTGCTTCAAGCAGGACTCTTTTCGGCGCTGGCTTTGATAAGAAGTCTTCGGCTCCGCTTTTGATGGCGCGCACGCTCATCGGAATGTCGCCGTGGCCGGTCAAGAATATTATCGGTAGCGCAAAATTCATCTTCCCAAGGACTTCCTGAAGCTGTGGGCCGTTCAACCCTGGCATCTGTACATCGAGCAGGATGCAACCGCGCTCGGCCGCCGCCGGCAAATTCTGCAATAAGTGACTAGCCGATTCGTGAAGCGTGACTTGATATCCCGCCGCCCGTAATACACGCCCGACCGCTGTACGTACCGACGGATCGTCATCGACAATATGAACAAAAGAGCTATCACTGTTCATGTGATGACTTTCGCTCGTATTGCCTGCGTGACATATCGTCATACAGCCTCCAAATCTGCCGTCGCTACGTGCAAAGTAAAATGAAAAATTGCTCCACCGTTGGGAACGTTTTCCGCCCAAATCCTACCGCCATAAGTACCAATAATGGTTTTCGCAATCGATAATCCGATCCCGGTACCTTGGCGTTTTGTTGTGACAAACGGCTCAAAAATTCTCTTCAACTTTTCAACAGGTATCCCGGGACCATTGTCTTCTATTGATACCCTGACTTCTCCGCCCTCCAGCTGATCAACTCTAACTTTTAACTCTCGCGCGCCCTCGGGAATATTTTGCATTGCCTCGATCGCGTTCAATGCAATGTTTAGTAGGACTTGTTGCAAGTGTATGGGATCAGCGCGAACGCAAAGGCGCGCAGGCAGGTGGGCAACCTTTATGGTCACGCCGTGTTCAATAGCTTGGTGCTCAACTAATTTAATCGTATCTGTTATCACATCGGCCAATTCTATTTCTCTCGCCTCAAGATCGCTGTGCTTTAGTAGCATTCGAAGACGCCTAATGATCTCAGCCGCACGCTGGTCATCACGACGAATGTCGGCAAGGATTTCTTTAAGTTCATTCCGATCGGTAGAGTCTTTGTTCAACAGAATTTCTGCCGTTTCAGCGTTATTCAAAATAGCTCCAAGCGGCTGATTAAGTTCATGCGCAATGGATGCAGACATCGCGCTCGCCATCATGGCACGGTCCATTTTAGCGGCTTCCAATAAGTGTTGGCGCGACTCCCGCTCGGCTCTTTGTCGGCGGCGATGCTCATATAAAAACCATCCAATCAGAAAACTTTGGATCGGAATTACCATTGCTACTGCAAGAATCTGCCAAGCGTATAGATCCCAGATGCTTTGTTCGCGAAATCGCACATCGCTGTCAATGGGGAGACCACGTTCGCCAATACCCCATTCCTTAAGTTTGCGCGCATCGAACATAGGCACAATAAAATTTCTTGTTGCAACTTGGATGTTAGCGACGTCCTCACCATTTAGGATTCGTGCTATGCGCGCTCCAACTTCGTCTCCAATTTTTCGCGCAGAGACAATAAACCCTCCGGTCGCGCCGCTTCCGACCAAATCTTCTGAATCAATCACAATCGGCCGGTTGGCAACCTCGGAGACAGCCTTAATCGCTTCTTGAGGGTTATGACTTATGCCTGTCTCATCGGTATAGATTGGGAGATATACAATCACCGCATCGTCGGGCAGCACTGCTACTCGTTTTCTTACTTCGCCAATTGATCGGCCGGTAAGATCAGTTATGTTCAACTCTTTAGCAAATTGCTGCACATCCTTTTGATATCCGTCGCGCAGTGGCTGACGGTTCAGTGGCCCGCCTACCAGAACAATAGTGCCAAGTTTTGGAACGAAGAGTCTTGCGGAAGTTACCAGGTCCTGAAACCGGCGCGTGGCAATTATACCGGTCGTATTTGACGGTAGCTTAAATCCGTTTTCTAAAAGGTGATCGAACGTAACAAAGAGAACGGATGTGTTTTGCCAGATTTCCGATCGCAGATGCGATACAAATTGAAGCGCTTGCGTGCCAAGCGCGACGATGACGCGAATAGGTTCGTCGCGATATTTTTCTCTGAAATATGTGTGAAGCGTCGCGTCATAGCTTGGACCAGCGAAGTGTCCAAAATCCAAGTACTCCGTATAGATCTGGTAAGGCTGTACGGTTCTGGCGTCTAACGCGAGGTGGATCTGCTCCACAAATCGGTGAGCAAATGGAGACTCGGCAGCGGTTTCGCTGATAATCAACACGCCACGTGGCAATGTTTCCGCGTTTGCGGAAATCGTAAACCCCATGATCAGCAAGATCGCTGATACAATTTGCCTTCCAAAATTCATCATAGAAACAACGACTGCTGAGTCGACGTGAGAAAACATCTCAGCTGCGGGCCCCCGTTTGATCCTACGAAGAACGCTAAACCCCTCCTTCTCGAAGACTTTGATCGAAGTCAAAACCTGCGATCGGAAAATCAAATCGATACAATGGCTTATGGACGTGAAGCTCTAGCCAAATGCCACCCCGCCAAGCAAGGTAGAGATATATGCAATAGTAGCGACCTCGCGCGTCGCGCGCAGTGCCTGCGGCACACTGTAGCTGTATCTACTAAAACTAGCGGCTCAGATTGGACGATAAGGAGGTGGGGACGGGGGCCGCCCTTATCGCTTATGCTGCATCAGTTAAATTGATTGCCGACGTTGCGCTCGCAGCAAGCAGTCGAAGAGCGGCTTTTTCCTCTTCCAAGCGATGCTCCACAAAACCGCGCTCCAGATCCGTCAAATAAGTCGCTAGGATTTTTTGGTATTTCACTATGTTCGCTCGATGAATGAATTGCAAAACCTCTAGATTTGATCTCATTTTCCTGCCCCTTATTTCCAGTATCTCTGTGGCGCCCGAATGCTTCTCAATCATGCCGGTATGCTTCGGTTTCGTCGCCAGTCAGCGACGCATTCGAGGTGTGTAGTCGGGGATTCATCAGCCAGCTATTGTCCTTTGGGGCAATGTCGCAAACTTCACACAGTAATTTTGCAACTGTGCTGCAATGCAACAATCATTAGGCGCTGCCGGTCGACCTAGCGCCAAATGCCACTAGAGATCTTTGCGCGGCGTAGGCAATTTACGAGCCGGTCACGATGGCTCGGATCGTGATCAAAATCATGATTCTTATCGCCCTCGCCGGCTGCACGTCGCACTAATTGCTTTTGCCCAGAACCGCTTCAACGGCTTGCATGACTGGAGTCGTTGGACTTGTGATGCAATAGTCCATCACCTTATCGACGTTTTCCTTAAAACTTTGGACGTTAATAATCGTGTTGCCGCGCTGACCGTTATAGTAGCCGCTCAGCCAAAGCGCGATGTTAGTGGGGTCCGCAATCTCATAACCTCTAAACTGTTTGCAGGTAATTTTCGATATATCAAGAGTCATTTGGCCCTGCGCCGCGGACATGATAAGGCAGCAGAACGCCAAACTCATAGTAATCTTTGACATTGTAATCTTTGACATTCTCACAATGTTCTCCTAAGTCTGACTTCTCGATTTTGAGCTGACGTTTTGCGAGCTGAACACTATTACTGCGATCTTTGGAAGGCTGCGAGCATTAGTTGCTTTAACCAGTTAGCTGATGATGCGATTGGTGGAAAATAATTGTTGCCGTCGTTTATTGGCTCTGGTCCAAAACATTGACGATATTTTATAATTTGCCAAGCGATTGGATTCCATTGCGACCAAACTTCCGCCGCTTCCTTCCAAAGCACATTACCGACCACTTCTGGGACCGGACCAAATATTTCGGGGATGACGTCTGAAAGCTCAGTATCGCGCAAAATATTCCATTTCGACATTCCGCCCATCAGCGGTGAGCTCATAGCATAGATCACACGACTAATCTGAGTTTCGCGAATTGCGAATGAGCATATCGGACACGGCTCAACAGTCGTGTAAAGCGTACAATGAGAAAGATTCTTCCGTTTTAGGAACTTTTGAGCGCGAGCGATAGCGACCACCTCTGCATGTCTGGTTACATCTGAGTTCCGTTTAACCTCATTGGTCCCCTCAGCTACAATATTATGGCCATCACATATTACGCACGCGATTGGTAGTTCCTGCCGAGGCGCGGTTGAGGACAGATGGATGCAATGCTGCATCATCTGTTTTTCGGTAATTTCGTCCATTTAACTCACTCGTCTATATTAATTTTCGACACAAAGGTTCATGCTTTAATCTGAATCAATGGATCAGTCCACCTTACCCCGGCTTCAACTGGCATCTAATTATGGTTACCTTGAACTCCCCAAATGCATGGCAATGGACTAGAATAGCTTGAAATAGCTCGAAATTAGATCGCCACTAACCCGTGGATTCCAGTTTACGCAAAACGGCGTTGATGGTGCCAGAATGTATTATGATTTAACATTGCACTATTTCGCTGACCAATAATTGCGACTGCGATTACTACGGCTGCACGTCACGTTGCATTGAGGCAGTATGAATACGCATTCAAAGATACTCATTTCCGTTGCTGTTTTTATTGTGGCCATCAGCAACACCTTGCTCGGGCCAGATTCGCCTATGGCGCCGATGAGAAAGACCTATCGCGTTACAGAGTCCGCCCTGCCCCCTGCGGTTCCGTCAATGGTAGACAGGTCCAGAAAAATAGAACGTCCCAGCAACGCGCCAACCAATGGCAATAGGTCCGCAGAGGCAGAGCGTTTGAATAAAACCGCCATCGACAACGCGGCGCCCGCAGGAAAAGACAACGTGGCGCCCGCAGGCAAAGATGAACTCGCTAGCGCAGCAAATGAAGGTAGCAATTCGTCCGGTATACAAACAGCGCCGCAACCTAAGTGTGACATTATTGCGTGCACCAGTGCCTATCATTCATTCAACCCATCGGATTGCACCTATCAGCCGAGCGATGGGCCGCGCCGGCTGTGTAAAAAAGGTGTGGTGCCTCGTGAACTGAACAATGCGCACAGTGACACGATGCAATTGAACCGCGCGGACGCTAATTCGAGCACCAACGCGCAATGTAATGTCACCGTCTGCGCCAGCGCATATCGAACATTCGATCCGTCCGATTGCACCTATCAGCCGAGCGATGGGCCGCGCCGACCGTGCACGAGAAAATAGCTTCCACAGATAGGAAGCTCTTCCGGTTCAGACAGTTTAAATCTTCATGAAAGCCGGTCACGACATTAATCCAGCCCATTGAAGTCCAGCCGTTTATTTGTACGCATTTCACTAAAATAAAAATCTCTAAGTCAGCCAATTATTACCCACGGCACAAAGAATAGCACTTCGCCCCTAAACTTTTTGACACAGGAGCACATTTTCAGGTCGGGGCCAACAAGTGGGAGTGGATATGACAGAGAACTCTTCAAAGATTCTCATCGCAGACGATTCTCATAGCGTGCATCGGCTAATCCGAAGCTGTATTCCAACCGAATATTCCACACATATTGTCTCGGCATTTGACGGCGTTGAATGTCTAAAAGCTCTTGATAGTGGTGTGGACCTTGCGTTTATTGACGTCCACATGCCTAAGATGGGCGGCTTAGATGCCTTGTGCGCCGCACGCATTTCGGGAAACAAAACTTTCGTGACGCTGATATCAGGGCGGAATACAAAACATTGTATTGATCTTGCACACAAACTTGACGCCTACGAATTCCTGATTAAGCCGTTCTCGCG
>Ga0207763_1000145_pt1 | contig 10790 bp, 17 predicted proteins | sample LuqExpMetageno50_FD_187808 | JGI IMG/M metagenome (GOLD analysis project Ga0207763, IMG submission 187808) | Tropical forest soil microbial communities from Luquillo Experimental Forest, Puerto Rico - Sample 50 (SPAdes) | ecosystem: Environmental > Terrestrial > Soil > Tropical forest ...
CAACGTATTTCGTATGATGTTGTGAACGAGCGCGGCAAAAACTCCGCTGCAAATCTTAAGTCGGCCTAGCGCCAGCTAACAAACCTCGTGCCCGGCCTCTGTGCCGGGCATTTGATTCTTTCGGAGCTTTCCATGCCGCACAAATTCCACGCTGGCGCATCGGTGCACTACGAGGGCGGCACTCTTACGCCGGGCGCCAGGAGCACTTACAAAATCGTGCGACAATTGCCTGTCGAGCGCGATAACAGGCTGATGTACCGAATCAAGAGCGCGACCGAAACTTTCGAACGCACCGCCGAGGAGCACCAGCTCAGACGAGTCGACTGACTGAAAGTGTCGAACGTCGCGAACTCTATCGCAGTCCGAATGGAGACGCCGTCACCGAGAGTGTCTATGTCGGCGATTGGCCCTAGGTTGACGAAAGACATTCGCCCATCGTCCGGTTCGGTTTGAAAGCGGAGCGGACTCAAGTCTGGGGAACGCCGTTTTTATCTTAGGAACTGCTGCAGAGTCAGACGACACTTAAGATTTATGAGATTGACCGTGCTTTTGACCGGTACAATTATTGTTCATTTTCAGCTAGTACGCGGCCTTTGATTAGGAATCATATATTCTTCAGGATTCTTCTTCCGGTGCCTCGAAATCTGAAGCCACACCCGGCCGCTAAGTGCTGGTCTGCGCCACCGAAGAAAAGGCTGTGCTGTTGGCGTTACACAGCCGGGTTCCCGTGTATAGTGCCAACGACAACCGGCCCTAGCGGACCGTAGGTTTTCCGCCAACTCGGGACCCGCTGGGGCTGATCCCGGCTTAAAACAGGAACGCCGCGATGAAATACTTATTCATGACAGCCGTACTCCTTGCATTGTCTTCCGGTCGCATTTTGCTTGCCGCTGATACCGTTCCCGAATTCAAGATTGAAAGCTGTAGCGCCGCTGAAGAGATGAGCGGATCGGCAGCCCGGAACGTGCAGGCATGTCTTCAGGATGAGCAGACGGCAAAAGATACATTGCGTCAAAATTGGAGTAGCTATGATCCTAGCCAAAGGAACCATTGTCAGCTGCTGATGAAAGCTGGTGGAAAGCCCAGCTATGTCGAGTTGCTCACGTGTCTCGAAATGAAGACTGGGCCAACAACGACGCCGACTGGTAACACGAGGAAGAAGAAAGGCCTGCGGGCCCTCTCCGGCGGTGACTGGGCCTAAGCATTGTCGAAAAGGTCTAAGCTTTGAGCAAAAGTTGCAAAACAGGACAAAAATCGAGTGTCTCGGAAGTACAGTTCTTCTGCCGTTTGAGCGAATGTACCGCAATCACCAAAGCTGTCGAAAACCGCGAGCGCGAACGGCACAATACCCACCGCGCACGACGTGCAACGGGTTGATCGAACACACAAGGGCAACAGGCTTAATCCGTCATCGAGCGAAGCCGCGAAGCGAGACACTCCCTCTCCGGTTAAGGTGCCCGCCAGAATTCTTATCGGCTGCGAACCGTCAGTAAGTGTGCTTTTGCCGGTTTCCGACCAAGCAGCGCGATGTGCAGCGTGATCCTCTGGATGCCGCGACATGAAGCCCAAAGCAGACCAGCCGACGCTCGCCTATGAACCGAATTGCACGGATCATCGCGAGGCCGAGCGCAGGCGTAATGAAGTTCAGGAGTGGCTGAAGCGAAGAGAATGGGGGGTGGATGCGGCGCCGATCCTTACCGACGTTCAACCGACTGACCGTGAAAGGCCGAAGCGGAGTTAATCAATTAGCTCCGGTGTGCCGACTTGCATCTCCCCCGGCTTCAACGGCCCTCGCTCGGTCCACCGCTCCTTTAGCAGGAGCATTGCCTTTGCTCTGGTTGGTGCATACCCGCGATCCGCAGCCGGCGACGGCGCGCGATTCGTAACGCTCACCTACGCCGTCGCAGCTACTGGGCCTTGAATGCCGCCATCGCCCGGATAGGCTCGCGGACTGCCACCTGCGCGGCCCTAAGAAGGCGAGTTCTTGATGCGCCTGCACTACACGCTGGCCGACTACCCGCATGAGATGGTCGAGATCGAATGCGCCAAGTGCGGTCGCCACGGCCGGCTGCGGGGTCAGATCTGCTAGCGGCACAAAAAAAGCGGCCCTAGATCGGGGCCGCCTAGTCAATGAACATACGCATCCAGCTAACGCGCAAGGGGCCCTTTGGTTCTACTTGCAGCCGCCGCGCTTGCGTGTGAACTAGCGCCTAGGTGCTTCTCGCGGCACACTGAACATCATCACTGCGGTCGGCATCCGCTTCTGATAGTGATAGTTTGGTGGTTATGATCGGGGGTCGATTGTCGCTCGGGTTGGCTGCAGACTTGTTAGTCGGTCACCGATTTGCAGAAGTAGTCAAGATAGGGCCAAATGCCCGAGCCGGCGTCTGTTCGAGATGGGGCTGAGGGCGAAGAAATAGCGTGAACGAGCAGAGTATCCGCAGCGTCATTGACGAGATCGCCCTTCAAGTCGCGGTGTGCGATCCGGAGCAGGACGACCTTCAATCTGTCATCACCGACAAGACGATGGAGTACATCATCACGCTACGCGAGCGGCAGCCTGGACTTTCCGAGCCGGAGCTTGATCGCATTGCAGTAGCAATCTTGAACGGCGTCCTGAAACGGCTGGTGCAGATAGCGGATAGCGGCGGTCAGATCGGGAGCGCCTGAGCTTCGGCCATGCGATCGCAGATTTCAAAAGCTACGTTTTGCATTGGCTTCCTCCGAGAATCGCGCTCGCGCTGCGGAACTATCGCGTGGATGTGACTGGCGGACGTCCGATAGGGTCGCGAAAACACCACGCCTGAGATGTCTTCTGGTGGTACGCCGGACGAACAATCGCAATCCCGCTGACATCGAGTGCGGCTGATCTATGTTGAACCTTGGCTGGACAGCCTTCGTTTGGGCTTTGAAGCCCAGCAGGTCATTGCTGCTCGGCTCATGCGGCTCCCTCGCGCGGATGCCGGGGCCGTCTTGGAGGCAAACCGAATGGTTCAGGAAAAACTCGCCGCCTTCGTCGAGGCACAAACAGCAAGTACTTACGCGCTCGCGCGTGGAGCCTCGTTCCGTGCAGCCGTAGCTAGTGCTCGTAAACCGTATCGTCGCCGGGTTCGAGCTAATCACCGCCGTCTAAACCGGAAATCCTGAGGCCTGCGGGTCGGAGACCCATTGGTGCGGCTGTACTACACGCTCGCCAATTACCCGCACGAGATGGTCGAGATCGAATGCGCAAGTGCGGTCGCCACGGCCGGCTGCGGACTGCGCGACTGCTCGCGGAGCACGGACCTGACATCAAGCTGCCGGACCTCCTGCGGGTAATCTACCGGCCTTACTGAGGCGCGTGCGCGCTTGGCCAAGCCCATGTGAGGCCGCCTATTTGGCGGCCTCTCTAGGGTACCGGCCCCTTTCCATCCCTACTGGCCCCTTTTGAATTTTGAAGTCGCCCCTTTTGACGGGCGTCTTTGATGGGTCTCGCGCCCCGCCCGTAACATCACGCTTACTCTGGCTTCCGCCATATCGGCGGCAATGCCATTCTCAACCGGCTCGCCGTCGCGCATTACCTGCCAGCGCCATCCGTCGTTAGTGCGAAATATCTGATAGAACCAAATGGGCTTTGTCTGCTGCATAACCAGAACAAGACCAGGAAGCAGATAAAGTGCCAACTTACAAAGAACTGGCGGAAATTAGCTAACCGGCGACTGGCGCGCGCCAACGGCCAAGCCAAATCGTCGGAACCTCAGTTCCTACCCCGATCGGACCTTAGCTGGCGTTTTGCAGGAAGGTTTACTGAGGCCGCACGGAAGCGAGCGTGCGGCCCTTTTTCGTCCTTCGTGTTAGGGCCGCCTGATCCAGGGATGCTCCCATCCGCGCCGCTGCATCCACTGCGCCTTAAATGCCGCCATCGCAGCTTCGCGCGTTTCACCCGTACCGCTGTCGGCGGCGACGGCCGGAAATAGCTGGACCGCCCAGAACCACCAGTTCCCAGTCGGCGCGACGGATAGCTTGTAGATGCGTCCGACCACCGGGCCATCAGGCGAGCCCTCGCGGACGTCGTAATCGTCGTCCGTCCACTCGCCTGACGGGCGGCTCTTGTTCGCGCCGATCAGGAATAGCTTGCAGTCAGGCGCTTCCAAACCGTCCGCCGCTCTCGGTAATTTGTTGCAGTCGCTCTAATACGCCCGTCAACACCGCCTCAAGCACCTTTTCCAACTCGGCTTCGCTCAACTGCGGTTGTTCCGCGCGGAGACGATTGACGTAGGCGAGTGCCAGACGGGCCAACTCTTTCGTTAGGGTGCTTTCTTCCACATCGGCGAGTTCCAGCGCCATGCCGTCAATAGCCGCTCGCAGCTTCGCGGCATCGCTCATGTCGCCCATTCCGGCTTTCAGAACGTCCCGTCGATGATCCGCATGTACGCCGGCGACGGTAACGCCTAAAACGTAGTCGGCCCGTGCTGTTAGCGTAGCCTGTTATCGCCTGTTGAGCGGACTTGGCGCAGAGCGTCTTCAACATCGTCTATCAGACGCATTCTCTCTTTCAGTCGCCGGTGAGCTTCACGTCTCTTTAGGAGCAATCGATCTTCGACAGCCAGTCCGGAGCGAGACTTCTCGATCGACTGTTGCAAGTCGTGGTGGCTCAGCCGGCCTATTACCTCACTCATGACACAACTTCCACAAACGCCATGAGGATACGCTAGCCGCAGCGACGTGCAATGCCCTTAGAACGCGGTATCACTGATCCGCATGTAAGCCGGCGACTTCGGATTCCGGACCTTGATCCACGACTAGCTGGCGTAAGCGATATCCGCTTTACCCTCAGAAGCAGCCTCAAGCTTGAACTCCCGCGTAAACTTCCGCCTCTGCATGACCCACCTCCGGTCCCATTGTCACACCAAACTTGGTGTCTTCGGAACCGGGTGCAGGCCAAACCACGTCGGCGAATACAAAAGAACGCCTCGAGAGCGGCGCGCCAAAAAGTGGAAAAATCTTTATAGGTCTTTATAAGAAAAACCTATAAAGAAAATCAGTGACGAATTCCGGATTCCGGCGGCAAAATCTCCTGAATGCAAACCTGATCGATAAGGCGCTCGCGACCCAAATCGGATAAATGCGCTCGCTTTTCATCGTTTGTTAGATGCGATATCCTTGTTGAGAGCCGATGTGTGGCGCCTCGCAAAAGGGGAGGCCTGTTGTGCGTTCCGCAATCCTGATTTTCCTTGCCATTCTGGTTTCCGCGACGACGCCGGCGCGCGCTCAAGGCACGTGGCTTGAGACGAGAATGACAAGGGCGATTTGCAGCAGCGAGGCGACGCCGGTTGCCAACACCGATCGCCTGGCGAGGCGGCTTAATCTAACCGAGCCCCAAAAGGCGGCGCTGAAAGACTTGACTGACGCTTCTGCGTCTGCCCACGCCTCTGCGAAAAAGTCGCTATGCGCTGACAAGCCAGATCTGTCTACGACGCCTGGCCGACTGGCGTTCGCCGAAAAGATGGCGGAAACCAGCCTTGCCGGGCTGAAAGGAGTCGAGCCCAAGCTTCAGGCGTTTTATGACAGCCTGGACGCGAAGCAGAAAAAAGCGTTCGATACTGGCGGGCGCCTTGGCGGCATATTCGATTGGTGGGGCAAGAAATAAAGCCGACTAGGAACCGATCGACAACACCACTACAGACGAGGCCGTGGGGCGCAATCGCGATCGATATGGCTGAAGCCCAGGATGAACCGTCTTATGGAGTTGGCGGTGGAGAAAAGTGCCGCCGCAAGCAACCGATCTTAATAGAACGCGCTTCATGCGTCCCTCCGATTTCGCAACCGCATGCTGTGAATGCGCGGTACAGACAAGATGGCGTTGATATAAATCTGCGTTTCCAAAAAAGTCGCGACTGTTGTTGTGCCGCAACACCGCATATCCAAAATATACACTTTGAAAATCACGAAGCCTTGATGATCGCGGATTGGATCAGGCGCGGACAATGTGAACCGTCCATCGCGACCTCAAACTGGTCGAGCCTTCTATGCAAATCGGAAAAACGGGTAATAGGTCTAGATGCCATTCACCGGCTCCTCCATAGAAAGCCGCGCTTTCAAGGCCGTTCGTCGAGTACAGGATAACGTTATTCTATCATATGGAGTGCCGCTGGTCGCAGTTGCTTTGGCCTTTTTTGTGCGTGCCGCACTCAACGGCGGCGCCGTTGGACCGTTCGCCACATACTACCCGGCGATTATCATCTCGGCTTTTGTCGGAGGGCTTGCACCGGGTGTCTTGGCGCTCGTTCTGTCGTCGTTGGCTGCATGGTACCGCTTCTTGCCTTCTGAATGGTCGCTGGCTTTGGGCAAGGAACAGATCATTTCCCTTAGCATCTTCGCAGCCATAAGCGCTTTCGGCATCGTACTGGTACAAGTCCTAAACAAGGCGTTCGCTCGCGTCTTGAGGCGCGAGCAGCAATTACGGTCGTTGATCGAGACGGCTCTCAACGGCGTCATTGTTGTTGATGGCAAGGGCACGATTAGTTTCGTAAACGCGATAGCGGAAAAACTCTTCGGTTATTCCCGGTCGGAACTGGTTGGACGGAACATCGAAGTCCTCGTGCCTGACCGCTTCGTCAAGGCCCATAGTGCTCTCCGCACTTCGTACATGCAGACCTCTCAAACACGGGCGATGGGTGTAGGCCGCGATCTATACGCTCGGCGGAAAGATGGTAGCGAGTTCCCGGTCGATATTGGCCTGAACCCGCTTCTCGGCGAACGTAGAAGAGCGATCTTGGCGACGGTCGTGGATATTTCCGAGCGGAAGAAGTTGGCAGAACAACAGGAGTTGCTCTTTCGTGAATTGCACCACCGGACGCAGAACCTATTCGCCGTTGTACAATCCATTGCGAACCGAACTTTCCCAGATGATATCAGCCAAAAAGGGCAATTTGTAAACCGCCTGCACGCATTGGCGGGTGCGCAAACCATACTTGCCGGTGCCGGCTGGAAGGGCGCCCGTCTCGACCAACTTCTTCGAGCAGAACTTGATGCCTTCACCGATCGCGCTGTTATCACGGGTTGTGACATCGTCATCAATCCCGCAGCAGCGCAGAGCTTTGCGTTGATCGCTCACGAACTCGCAACGAACGCTAGCAAGTATGGGGCATTGTCGGTGCCCACCGGAAACGTCGTAGTGACCGGCGAGATACAGCGTAATGGAGCGGCAGCCCGGTTCAAACTCTGCTGGTCGGAACAGAATGGTCCGAAGGTCACGGAGCCCGAACGGCAGGGGTTCGGCTCGACTGTCTTACTGAAAGCTGTGAAGGCCTTCGGCGCGCAGGCGCAGATCGAGTATGCTCCCGAAGGGCTTCGGTACGAGCTCTCGGTACCGCTTGCCGCGATTGAGGCTCTTAGCGCCTCAAGTCGGTTGGCTCCCGAAGCTCCAGTTCAGACGCGAAGAGATATGCGACCAAAGGAAGCTATTAAGGCGTGAAAATTGATCTAGAAATGTCGACCCAAATGGCGCGGCGGGCCTCTTGCTTAGTCCTGATCGATTGGATCGTCGGGATCTAACAGCGTATTACGATCTGCCATCTCCGCAAGGCGCATGTAGGCCGTCGCAAGCGCCTGAAACTCAATACTGAGCTCCGGCTTGGCTTCGTTGTTTGCTCTTGATGGCATTGGCGATTCGCATTTATCAAAAGACGTATGGAACGTAGGCGAAGGTTTCTCAGGCGCAACCTTATTACGGACTTGTGCCTCCGATCGTTTGCTTAATCCCGCCAAACGCTTGCTCAATCCCGCCAAAAGTTACGGACGCAAGTTGGTGCAAGCTCGGTGTAGCGACTCGTATGCTGAATGTTTTTGTGGCCGAGATAGGCTTGCAGGCGCGCGCTTGTCTTGGCCCTTGTTCGCAGGGTTTTCGCGACAGGCCGTCGGGAAATCGACTTCAAATATAGCTCGAATAGAAAAGCCTTTTAGGGGTCGGCGCGGAACGGCAGGATGTGCTTGCACCGGCGGCGATGATGAGTGCCGCGCAGGCGGCGGTGATGGAGCCGGCCTTGCCGACTGAGACGGCGGTGCAGGACCGCGGGAGCTTGGAGATGATGCCGGTGCGTTCCGAGGTGCACCAGGTTGAGGTGCACCGATAGGATTCGTTCGAGAAGGCTGAGCGCCCGTTTGTGTTCGATTTGACGGCAAGGGCTGAGCTCCAGGCGCGCCCGGCAGTGGCTGTCCAATTTGCGGTTTGCTGCCTGGAACCGTCGCGGGAGTGTTGCCGGCTGGACTGGTCGCAGGGGGCGTTGTTGCCGGCGTATTCGCCCGAGCCGGGGCCGGTTGGCTGGCAGGCGGCGCCGTCGATTGCACGCGCAGGACTCGTCCGGGGGCCAAAGGTTTGGCTGGTGGCGCAGGCGACGGATTCGGAGTTGTTGCGGCCTTTGTTGTAACCGAAGGCGGTAGTGAAGGCGCAAGCACTGCGGCCGCACCAAGCGCCGCAACACCCGCTCCGCCTATTCCAGCGCGAGATGGCCCGCCAGGCGTTGCTCCAGGTGCTGAACCGGGTCCGACCGTTGGTCCAACCGCGGCAGCAGGAGTTACGGTCTGCGACTGTCCCTGAGGATTAGTAATGGTGACGGTGTTGCTCGTGTTATTGATCACGACCGTGTTGTGGATGTTGTTGTAAATTATGTTCGCAGGCGGAGGGGCAATCTGCGGCGGCGGCACCACCCAGACCGGCACCGGGCGATACTCCGGTATTGGCAACATGAAGGCGATCACGGGCGGAGACGGTGGCGGCAGGTCGATGAAGTAGACCGGAGGCGGCGGCAGAAAGATCACCGGCGGCGTGGGCGGCGGAGCAAAGTCAAAATCCGGATCGTCGAACGCGAGCACCGGACGCCACGAGACGAGTGCGAAGGCATGCTCGCCGCTCAAATGATCGCCTGTCACAATGCCTCAATGGAATGCTACCGGCGCGCCATGCTTTCCGAGCAAACATTCGAAGGTCGTCGCGAGAATCTGAACCAGGCCAACAAGCTCTCGCGCACGTATTCAGCCTTGCTCGACAGCCTCAATCGACATCGCGGCAAAGACAGCAGAAGGTGACTGTCGAGCACGTGCACGTGCACGAAGGCGGTCAGGCAATCGTCGGCAATGTGGAGGCCCCCGAGGAGGGGGCCCATCGAAATCAAAGGAACAACCCCATGCTCTTGGACATGCACCGGGCACCCCGATGCCGAGCGCGCACGAGGAGAGGGACCGAGTGCCAATCGCCCGCGATGAAGAACGGCCGCTGCAGGATGCACGGGGGCAAGTCGCCAGGACCACCGAAGGGGAATAAGAACGCCCTGAAGCACGGGCGCTACACGGCAGAGGCTCAAGCCGAACGACGCGAACTGGCGGAGCTACTCCGAGAGGCCAAGGCACTCCTCGAAACAGACGAGGTCGCGTGAGGCCCGGTGGAAGGTGCTAGTCCATCCCATTGCGGACCCGCGAAAGACGTATCAGTGATTCCCTCTGCGCGATTGCCGGGCAATTTAGAGCGGGAGGAGTACCGCTTGTTTATTGTCGTTCTCGCAATCAACGCAAACCAGCTCGGACGTGAGTCTTCCAAAGTGCCCTATTGAAACGTTATCATCCTTCCAATAGCGGGGGGCCAGGATGCGGCGGAGTAAAGGCGGCACAGTCAGGGAATTCCTGACAGTGGAGGATGTCGCGGCCTCCACAATAGCAGAAAGGCCGCGGAGTGCGCGCTACGCGGCCTTCCCTCAGTGCCACTATTGAGCTACGGTCCCGATCTAGCGGACCGCAATCGCGCTTACGATAACATTGCAATCTGCGGCGATTGAGACGCAAAATGATCAATAGTTTCGGAAGGGATTTTTCACGACGCCTGTAGCGGACTTCGTGAACGTCTCAGTGAGACTCTGAGTTTGTTCGCCGAAGGCCCGAAACTGCTTCTGCATATATTCGGTCTGAATTCGAATAACATCCTGGAAATCTTTGGCTTGGCCAAGCTTTTGTACTAATTGCTGAGCTTCCGCGATATTCTGTTCAGCGAAGCTCTTCATTTTGTCGGTTATCTCGGTACTCCCCAGGGGAAAGGAAGAGAATGCGTTCTGAAGGAAATTGAAATACTGCTCCATGCCCCCCCGAGTTTGATTCATCGTCTGTTTTACAATCTGCCCCGTTTGCTCTAAAACACGCTCTGCGTTTTCATTGAGGTTTGCCAAGCTTGCCTCCTATCAAAGCTGACCTAGAGCTAACAGTATACCCGTCCAGCCCATTTGCCCAGATTTGTTTGAACGGCACCGACAGCGCCAGAGCCGAGATGCCCGACGTCGTTTCGAGCGGACGAACGAAGATCGGGACGAACGTTCTTTCACGATCAGGTTTTAAGAATGGGAATATGCGGTTCGTCGAATGTCTGCAATGAACGAGATAGTGGGCCATGAGCGGTCTTGGAGCGGTGTCCGCGTCACGTCCTCTATACTTTTAAAAGCGGCCCAGACGCAGACTGGTTAAACCAAGCGCCTTCACTTGTCGTCGGATTCACGGTGTGAATCCGCTCGCACATGATGCAGGTCGCAGATTCATAGTCGGCGCCACAAGTGCAGTTCGGGCATTCATTTTGAAACGACTCACATTTTTTGACCATTTCTGCAGTATTGTGCGATAATGTTCCTATGATCGATCACGCCGAGTTTTCGGTCGTTGTTAAGAACAGGGCGCCGGCCAAGTCCGACGCCAAAGAACTCGCAGAGCGCACTGACGATCCCGTGCGCATGTATCTCCGCGAAATGGCCTCGGTGGAACTCCTTTCGCGTGAC
>Ga0207763_1000149_pt1 | contig 10685 bp, 10 predicted proteins | sample LuqExpMetageno50_FD_187808 | JGI IMG/M metagenome (GOLD analysis project Ga0207763, IMG submission 187808) | Tropical forest soil microbial communities from Luquillo Experimental Forest, Puerto Rico - Sample 50 (SPAdes) | ecosystem: Environmental > Terrestrial > Soil > Tropical forest ...
CGAGACGGCACCGCGTTCGCGGCCCACGGGAATGACGTTCTTCAAGGAGGCCTCCATTCACAGACGGCCCTAAAGCTTTTGGTTCAATCACGCGACGGAATCTATTGCCCTTTGGGGAGGGCGTCCGCGGCGTCGCTGTTACGGCATAATGTACTTGCCCGTCAGAGAATCGCGACGATCTCGCTACAGTCTAGATCAGCTACGCTCGCAATCGCTCTTATAGCAAGCGCGAGCGTCTGGACATGTGCGCAGGCCGTAGCTGAGAACGTTGTAGGGAAAACCGAATATCTCCAGGCCTGTGCGAGCTGCCACGGAAACGATGGCAAAGGCGACGGGCCTGTCGCGACTGAATTGAAAACTCCGCCACCGGACCTGACGCTTCTTGCCAATAGTAATGGCGGAGTGCTTCCTAGCAAAGTGCTCCATGACATCATCGATGGGCGTCGAACTCTTAGAGCGCACGGCACCTATGAAATGCCAGTTTGGGGAAACATTTTTTCTCAGAATTCGTCGAACAATTCTCAGAAACGCATCGAGGACATTTCAGAATACTTGAAGGCGATTCAGGCACAATAAGGACTGGAGCAGGGGCACCTATGCGTACAATTTGTATATGGGCTACTTTGGTACTCGTTTGCACGGTCGCGGTCTCCGGCTAGGCAAGTTGTCTCTTGCAAAGGATCCAGGACATAATCTCCGGCCATAACTCGGCGTGTGCTTTTCGCCCAATTAAAAAACCAAGATGTTGCAGACAGACACCAGTTTCACCGGGATACTCGATTATACGGACGTCCGTCGTCGCCATACGTTTTATGAATGGCTCGATCGAATGAATGGACGCAACGTCGTCGGCTGTGTTAACAACTGCAAGCGTTGGCACTAAAAAATTGTCCGGACCGATTAGGGAATTCCCGATTCTCAACTCGCCTCGACAGAAGCGGTTATCGCGATAGAGCCATTCGACAATTTGGTGTACGAGCTTGCCGGGAAGCGAGACCTCGTCCAGCGCCCAGCGCTCCACCCGCGCATGAATTTCTAGTGCAAAATTATCGCTAATGCTTTGGGCGGCATCCTTCAACCTCGCCCAGACGAACGCTTCGGGACATGCCATCGCGGTTGCGTAGGAAAGCAGCGAGCCCGGGTATGGCTCCGTGTCATCCACCTTCGATGGCACCAGATCTAGCAAGGCATTTCGAAAACTGTGGTTGGCCGGATCGAAGCATAGCGGAGCTCCAAGCAAGATAAGACCTTGGAGAGCCTTAGGCTCTAACGCCGCGAAAATCATCGCCAGTGTGCCGCCGAGGGAGTGGCCAATTGCGAACGGTGGCACGCCATCGCTGTCCTTCGCAATTTTCGCCGCGCAATCGCGGATGGCGTTTGCGTATTCAGCAATGCCATTGTCGCCAGTTGTACCAGACGCTGGTAGCCACTCAAGCAGATACACATGTAGGCCGTTTTCCAAACAGTGGCGAACCGCACTAACTTTCGGAGCGAGGTCCCAGATGTACGGTCGCTTGATAGGAGCGGCAACGATCAGAAAGCGGAGCGCCCCTCGTCGGCCGCCATAGTCCCTCAAGCGCCAAAACGGACCTGAAGCGCTGATCTGATGTGCACATTCTTTCGGAGCGACTCCGAACAAAGCAAGAGTATCACCTTGAATGCGGCGAAACACATCGATGGCTCCAAAACTAGCCCGGCGAACAGGATCAAGCGCCGGGGCTGTTTCGCTACTGCGGGACCTCACAACCAGTATCCCTGTGCTTGCGTTATGGATCGAGCGCACTTTCTTCCACTTGCTCGCTGAGCACAGCAGAAGGCAACGCGAGGAGGCTACCGCATGGCCTTGCTTTAAAAAGACTTCCTGAACTAGGGGTGTCCGGCGCTCCGGAAAGCCTTTGCCGCCTTCCCGGCAGATTCGAAGGTCGCTGCGGCATCTTTAGCTGTCATAGCGATAGTCGTCTCAATGTCGGACAAACTGCCTCCAGCCGCAGCAGCAAGCACGGCTGACGCTGCGGCCTTCTCGTCAGGGAACTCACCAATGGCCATCCAGTCATGGCGGCCAAAGGTCAAGTACCACCCAATGAGCTTACCCCCCACGCTATTGAAGAGCTTGGCAACCGCGTCCTCACGATTTTCTGCTTTAGCCAGTAGCCCTTTGACGGCGTCTGAAGTGAAACGGCCGCGCGAGATGTAGATCGGCATGTGAACTCTCCTGAAGAACTCGGTGCTTGATCAGATTGAGATGTGGCTGCCCGCCAACAGAATAGCCGCGTCGTCGAGTTTCAGCGCAGTACGCCGAGGGCTGCTGAGCTTTAGACTCGACAACACTCCTTGGGTTCGCTGGCAACTAAAGAACCGTCGCCTGCTGACCCTCATTCAAGAGCGTCAACAGCAAGATCTGGCCGTCTTCCGCTGCAGCAAATCCGCGCGTGCCCGTACCAAAGTTGCGCGTGATAAGCCTGTCACCAACTTGCGCTGGCCGAGATTTGACATTGTCAAGGCTGTAATCACACATCTCGGACTTCCCATCTGGGAAAGACCCTCAGCCAGTACGAGCTTAGCCACTTTTCTGGCCCTGCGCATCAACAATAGGTGTCACGTAAAATGGCTAACTGGGTCCGGGGCTCGGACAGGGCGCAAGCTGACACGCGTCCGAGCTGTGGCGCTGCCGATCCTGCTTGCTGGTCCTGAGACCTGAAAAATAGCCACATCTTTCCCGCACGGCAATTCCTACCTGTCACGGACGTTTTTGAAACCGATCAGGCCCTGACCCTGATCGTAGAAATGCATAGACTGCGCACGACTGCGTCGTCGTAGTAGGGGGCAAGGGGTAGGTTCTGCGTGATCGCGCCTGACGCCCGGGCCGGTAGCCAGCGATGACAGTACTGTTAAGTCTGGGCACTTTCCTGCTTATCACCCTCGGCGGGGGATTAGCCGTTGTGAAAAGTACGGCGCAGACTAGGACGTGGACTCATTAACGCGCAGCCATAGCCTGATCGACGCGAGTTGTACGAACGCAAGGTAGTTAGCGGCGAGCTTATCGTAGCGCGTTGCAACCCGGCGGCAGTGCTTGATCCTGTTGAAGAACCGCTCGACCAAATTCCGGGCTCGATAGAGATACGGGCTGAAGCAGATCGGGTCGTTGCGATTGCACCGTGGCGGTATGTTGGCCCATGCGCCCTTCTTGGCGGCGAGTGCTCTGATCCAGTCCGCATCATAACCTCGGTCGGCGAGCAGCATTGCTCCCGACTTCAAGGGAGATAGGAGTTTTCCTGCGAGCCGGTTGTCATGGGCCTCACCAGCCGTCAGGGCGAGCCGGATCGGCAAGCCATTGGCATCTACCACCGCATGGATCTTGCTGGTCAACCCACCCCGTGATCGGCCCATGGACTGTCTTCTGTTCCGAGTGATGCAGGCGCCGTGCTGATGCACGCGGACAATAGACGTGTCGATCATCTGCACGGCAGCATCATGAGCGCCAGCCAGTGCGCTCATAATCCGGCTCCAGACTCCGGCACGCCGCCAACGAACGAAGCGGTTGTAGCAAGTAGTGTAAGGACCGAACGGATCAGGCAGGTCGCGCCACGGTGCCCCAGATCGCAAGACCCAGAAGATGCCGTTGAGGACACGACGGTCGTTCACCCGGCGAACGCCGCGCGGCTTGTTCGGCAGCATCGGCTTGATGGCAGTCCATTCGCGGTCGGTGAGTTCGTAGCGCATGATTCTAAGCTCCGGTTCGGAAGCTTGAATCACGCGCTGGGCGACGCCATCAACCACCATGACCGTCGAGGCAGATGCTGATACCCTGTTTTACTTCCGATTTCGGGGCATTGCGGAATCGGATCGGCTGACGGGGACGCGATGGTCATTCGCGTCCATTCGTGATTGGCAATTATTGCAACGCAATTAGGCCATTAAACCCGGTTTGCTCATCGAAAATTCTTGATTTGATCACGAAAATTGCAGGCAGTATCTGACGTGTCCCTTGGTAACGGCGATGCGGCGACGCGCTGTCATCGCGGGGCCTTGGCACCACAGTTCATTGCGACGAGCCGTCTATGCTTCGAGGGGAATTCTTCATGTCTTCTGCGCTTAAGCCGTCCGACGCCGGCATGGACGAGGCGGCACTTGCTCGCCTCGATGCCGCCGTTCAGGCCGACATCGACGCGGGCCGCCACTTCGGCGCGTCATTGCTTGTGGCGCGCGGCGGCAAGATTGTCCATCGCGCCAATCTCGGCACAGTGGCTCGGAACCGCCGCGTTGCGAGCGACGATCGATATCTCCTGATGTCGATGTCGAAAGTGTTCACGGCGGTGCTCGTGTTGCGCGCTGTCGAGGAAGGCCGGTTTCGGCTCGAAACGCGCGTCGATGATGTGCTTCCGGGCTTCGGAGTCGGCGGTAAGGAGAAGGCCACCATCGAGCAGCTTCTCTGCCATATCGCCGGCCTGCCTTCCGTTCCCGTACCACCGCCGGTTCCCTTATCCGCGCTCGGCGACCTGCCGCGGAAAGCGAAGGCGATTTGCAAGCTCAAGGCGGTCTACGAACCGGGAACACGCTGCGCCTACACCTCCGGAACGGGCTACGACGCGCTCGGGCAGATACTCGTCAATACCGATCCCAAGCGCCGCTCCTTCAATCGCATTGCCAAAGAAGAACTGTTCGATCCGCTCGGTATGCGCACCACCAGCTTCGGGCTTGCGCCCGACCATCCCAGGCGAGTCCCGGTTTCGTTCACCCAAGCGAACGAGGGTCCTACCTCGCCGCTCTTCCGGCGCATGTTCAATGAGTGGCTGGGCGCTGACGCCGAATATCCCTCCGCCGGAGCTTTCGCCGAGATTGACGACATCTTCCTTTTCACCGAAGCGCTGATCGGACGGAGCAAGAACGGCTTCCAAGTCCTCTCGCCAGCCATGTTCGCCCAGGCGCGGCAGATTCACTCGCGCGACTTCAAGCTCGAGACGCTTCCCCCTCGGGAACGCTTCGCCATGCTCCGCCAGATGGTAGCCTCGGCCGGCATCCTCCAGCTTTTCGCTGCAGCAAAAGCGACGAGAGGCGGCGAGGCGGCGAAGGAAATCGTCGCTGGATTCCCGGCGAATTTCAGCCTGCTTGGCGGCTATGTTCGGGGGAGCGGTGACTACCACACCCCGGCCGGCAGCAAGGCGTCACCGAGCGCGTTGGCGGCGGTGGGTGGCGGTACAACCGGCTGGCTCGTGGACATCGACCGAGACCTCACCTTCATCTTTCTCTCTGCGGGCCTCGTTGAAGGTCTGGCGCACCCGGAAAGACTGTCGCGTTTGTCTGACCTAGCGATCGCTGCTATCAGAGATTGAAAACTCGGACTCCAGGATTGCTGTGACAGAAGAGAGGAACAGGTGTGAAAGGGACACAAATCGATTCAAAGAAATTTCATATCGCCAATTCGGCGCCGCCGGATCAGTTAGCCAAGCGAAGCGGGTCATCCAACATGCGTCGCAGCATCGCTGTTTTAGTCGGTGCGCCGGCATTCTTGGTTATGGGCGCTGTCATTATCGTCAAAGGGTTGTTGAGCAGGACCGCCCGCCCCATTACGGCAGGGCCGACCGACCTGCGTCAGATCGACCAGGGTGTCATAGTGTTCAAGGCGGAGGACGAAGCCGCGATCCAGGCAGCTGCTAAGCAAGTCCTTGAGTTCCAGCAGGTCCACCCGGAACACTTCTACTACACACGGACCCGGGTCTACCTCGCTCCCTATACCAACGCGGACGGCAACATCGACGCGAGCAAACGGCTCCTGACGTTTTTCGACGAGTTCGACAACTACCTCGTGTATTTCGCGTCGCTTCTAACGGCGGGTCCGCGTCGACCGGCCGTCCTGCGCCTGGCACGGAGGATGCTGAAGTACGCGCAGCCATCCGACGCGAGGGACCATCGTGGCCACATCACCTGGACCGAGCGACAGGACATGCGGTTCAACGTCGAATCCAGGAAGCCGCTCTATCCCGCTGGCGGGGGCGGCAAGTCGCCGACCGCCGACGTTGTCATCGCAGACCAGAATGTCCTGGCGATCAGGATAACAGACCGAGCCGACGCCATTACCGCGATCAAAGCCCGACTGGCCTATGAGAGCCAACATCCCGACCGGTTCTACTTCAACCGCGTACGCGTATTCACGGCCGCGCATCCACGAGATCGCACCAAAGAGAAGCTGATGGTCTTCTACGAGTCCGACGATCGCGACAAATATCGCGAGTCGTTCTCGAACGCGAAAGCCACCGACGCCGGATATAGGACGCTCACGGAAAATGCGAGCCGCTATGTGTTAGACGACCCCGAGACTCGGGTCACAACCTGGACCGAGCTACAGGAATTGCGCGTGCAGTATGCCTCGAGGGAACCGCTCTATCCCTACCCGGGGGACGGCGCCGCGCATCCTCCAGTCCAATCGCCTCAGCAACCTGGCGGCAACGCTGGCGCGCAAGGGCCCGCCTCGAAGATCGAGAACATTGTCGCTGCTCTCCAGACTCAAGATCCCAGGGTATTCGCACAGTCCGTCAAACTGGGAACAACCAGTTCAAGTCAGACCCGCTGACTGAACCAATGCCCTTGAATGCGGTCTAACCCTTCGTTCCACCTGACGCCCCGCCCAATGGCGCCAAGACCGACCAATCGTGCTAATTCAAAACCAGAAAGAGCCTTTCGCATGTCTGCTGCACCTGCACGAAAGTGGTCGTTATCGGAGTTGAAGCGAACATGTCGGGCATTTTATGAGTACGCGTCCTATGACGTGGCGCAGGTGCGCGGCTCTCAGCGTGGAAGTATTTCGAGGCGATTAGCCAGTAGACGCGAGCTTGGCTGTTACCGCTTGCGAGATGCCATCTGTAGCCGCCTCGGCAAACTCATCTGGGATGCGTTTGACGATCACGGTTAAAGGCCCAGCCGGTGCTGTGAAGATTTTTTCCGGCTCACCATCTCCGAAGGCGCGGGGAAAGCGGTGTTCGACTTGTCGTTGATGTGCAACTTCTTGAGGGGAGGTGCCGGTGACTAGTGGCGTCCCCGGCGGAATTCGCATCGCCACGCTTAAGCTGATGCTGCCGTCCGGCTGCTCGGTCGCTGTCCCCCGATAGGTGACTTCGCCGGAATCACGTCCGGTCACGACGCCTGAGCGAACCGTAAATACGCCGATGCCCAGACCGTTTGAGCCGCAATAGACGAATCCGTAGGTGCCATCGCAAGGCAAGGTCAACCCTCCTAATTTGAAGCCGAAGTACAGCTTAGCTCTTTTCGCGTCCCAAATACGGACGGAACAGAAACGGGAGAGTAGGCCCCGATTAGTACTGTTCTGTGACTTAAGTCACTGATCTTACTGACGCGCCCAGGGGTTCGAACCCCTGTTACCGCGAAGCACGTCGGATACAGCTGCATTCTAGATCCCGGCTAGGTACTGGCTACTGTGCGATCGCCACCGGAATTCTGTGGCGGCCGAAATTTCCGATCCCGCCATCGAAATGGCCGGCGATCGCGGCACCACAGCCCGGACAAAATCCGCCTTGTGCCAGGGCGTGACGCTCGATCTGATACCAGTCTCGCACAATCAGGCGCTCATGGCAGTGCGGACAGAAGGTCGTGTCGCCGTCTGCGTCGTGAATATTGCCAAGGTAGACGTAGTCGAGACCGGCCTGTTTTGCGATCTTGCGCGCACGCCGCAAGGTCTCGGGCGGCGTCGGGGGTGTGTCGAGCATCCTGTGCGCGGGATGGAACGCCGAGAAATGCAGCGGGACGTCTCGCCCTAGCTCCCGTGATACCCATTGCGACAGCGCGGTGAGCTCCTCATCCGAGTCATTTTTACCTGGAATCAGCAAAGTGGTGATCTCCAGCCAAACATCGGTCTCGTGTTTAAGATAGAGCAGCGTATCGAGCACAGGCTGCAAATGCGCGCTCGTCAGCTTGAAATAAAAATCGTCGGAAAACCCTTTGAGGTCGATATTGGCGGCGTCGATCTTCGCGTAGAAGTCACGCCGCGCCTGGTCGTGCATGTAACCGGCTGACACCGCGACCGCCTTGATGTTGCGAGCATGGCAGGCGTCGGCCACGTCCATGGCGTATTCGAGGAAGATAACGGGATCATTGTAAGTGAAGGCGACGCTGCGGCAGCCGTGCTGCGCGGCGGCCGCGGCGATGGCCTCGGGCGAGGCTTGGTCCATCAGCTTGTCCATGTCTTGGGTCTTGCTGATGTCCGAATTCTGGCAGAACTTACAGGCAAGGTTGCAGCCGGCGGTGCCGAAGGACAGCACGCTCGAGCCGGGGTAGAAATGATTAAGCGGTTTCTTCTCGATTGGATCGATGCAGAAGCCCGATGAACGCCCATAGGTCGTCAGGACCATTTCATCGCGCTCGCGCATGCGTACGAAGCAGGCGCCGCGCTGTCCTTCGCGCAACTTGCAGTCACGCGGGCAGACGTCGCATTGAATCCGTCCGTCGGCGGTTTTGTGCCAATAATGTGCGGGATAGCGTTCAGGCATCAGTGCACCGTCCGCTCAATTTCTGGCTCGCTGCATTTGGCGACTTGGAATCGATAGAGGCGGATTTGGTCTGACCAAAAATTGGCCGGCAAACCGGCTTTCAGCTTGAGCAGACCGAGGAAGTCCCGGGCGTTGGGAGCGGAGCCCCACACCTGCGGAAGGAAAATTCCGCGATGGCGCCCCGACTCCAGCAGGAGCCCATCGACGTGCGGCCTGATGTGCCTCACCGCCTCCGCTTCCGAAAGCACCGCCATCGGCTCCAGCGCCGACAGCAGGGAAACCTCGATGCGGGTGTTCGCCAGATCGCCGGCGCTGAGCGGCGGAAAGCGCGGATCCTCAAAGGCCGCCGCGCGCGCAGCGACTATCACAGCTTCCAGCAGCGAATGGCGGGCCTCGATGCTGCCGACGCAGCCCCGAAGCTCGCCGCATTGTTTTAGAGTGACGAAACAGGCCCCTTTTTCGTGCAGCCAAGGAGCGGATTGATCGGCGAAACAGGTCCGGCCCAACGCGCTCTCAATCGTCGCGCGGGCGAGAGCTAGCAGCACCGGGCCGCGATCATCATTCATGAGGTTGGCGTCCCTCTGGCTTCCAGAAATTCGATGGCCGAGTAGCCGACGACGCTTTGCCGGTCGCCCGCGGTGTCGCCTGAATTGCACTGCGACACGAGTTTTGGCCTCAGCTTGTGCCGGCCTGCCGCCAACAGCAGCCCGTTGATGGGCACGGCGCCGCAAGCTCGTTCAAAACTGTCGAGTTGGCGACCACCCACAATTCGTTCCACCGTGTCATGGTCCATTTGCTTGGCCTGGGCATAGGGCAAGTAGTGTGACAGGTCGGAACTGACGACAATCAGCGTCTCCGGCCCACCCCATAGCGCTTCGAGCACATCAGCTACTTCCTCGGTAGTCGCATCACCGACTGCAAGCGGGACCAGGGAAAAGTCGTGCAGAACGCTCTGCAGGAACGGGAGTTGAACTTCCAGCGAATGTTCGAAGGCATGTGCAGCCTCATTCACAACGACCTGCGGCATCCCCGCCAGTCGGCGAATTGCGTCTTGGTCGACAGGAACCTCACCCAGGGGCGTCGCGAATCGGTCCGCCTTCGGCAACGCCAGCCCGCGGACCAGGACCCGGTGCACGGGCCCAAGCAGAATCACGCGGCGAATGACTTCGGCGTGCGTGATGAGTTGGGCATAAGCCTGGCCGGCGACGGGACCCGAATAAATATAACCAGCATGCGGCGCTATCAGCGCCTTGGGCCGATTTGTGTCGCACGACGCCACAGATGATTTCAGAAGCTCTGTAATGGTCTCCCGAAGCACTGCGGCGTTAGCAGGATAGAACGCCCCCGCTACGGCGGGTTGACGAACCATGGATCCTTATTCCTTTCAGGGGAATTTTTTGTGTTCTCATCTCAGCTTTATATAGGAACCGCTGGGCGGATTTTAAGAGTGCCAGCCAAAGGCATGGATTGGTTCCAGTATACGGGTTCTGTCCCTCAGGTCAGTCCTAGAGGCTTAGCGTGTGTCCCAAGAAGCTCGAGCTCGCGAAATCCACCGTGCCGAGAATTTTCACGACTTCGCCCGTCGTAGTGAGGGCAGTGTGAAGTGCGGCGACCGAGGTCGAGTTAATCGCCTCAAATGAAAGAAGCGGCCGACTGGCCGCTGTTTTCTATTGCTCGGCTCTGATCGTCCGCTCCGGCTTTTCTACGGACTATGCAAGAGGGTGCGGCCTCTTTTTCATCCTTCATGCTAGGGCCGCCTGATCCACGGATGCAGCGAGAGCACGCGCGGGTTCCGTCACGATGCTCTGCACCGTTCGCGCCGTAGGGTCGGGCGTGTTCGATTTGGGGCTATCGCTTCGTCCCGCCGACTATCTACGACCAAAACTTTCAAGATGATTTCATACTTTCGCTGCCGTCCTCTCCTGAAGCGGTTGTGCACACGCGCATTTTGGCCGTCATCGACTATTTGAATCGTATTCAGCAGCACTGAAGATCACTGGCCCGGCGGGTCCGGGGGTACATCTCGGGAAAGCCCCTCTTTTTTGCGGAGCGTGGCATGCTCTTTCTTCAATCTAAGATCGTCTTCTCTGAGTTTCTCCTCATACCTCCTTCGGTGCACGTAGTGGGGGTCGTCGAGAACGACGCGCCAAGCTTCGCTTAGCACCATTTCGTGCCGATGTTTTTCCG
>Ga0207763_1000157_pt1 | contig 10475 bp, 10 predicted proteins | sample LuqExpMetageno50_FD_187808 | JGI IMG/M metagenome (GOLD analysis project Ga0207763, IMG submission 187808) | Tropical forest soil microbial communities from Luquillo Experimental Forest, Puerto Rico - Sample 50 (SPAdes) | ecosystem: Environmental > Terrestrial > Soil > Tropical forest ...
TGTCGGGCGCCCCAAGGACATGGTTATCCGTGGCGGCGAGAACGTGTACCCGCGCGAGGTGGAAGAGTTTCTCTACCGCCATAATAAGATTGCTGACGTACAAGTGATCGGCGTGCCCGACCGCAAATACGGCGAGGAGCTGTGTGCCTGGATCAAGCTGCGACCCGGCGAGGCAGCGACGGCGGAGGAGATCCAGGCGTTCTGTCGCGGCCAGATCGCCCACTACAAGATCCCCCATTACATTCGCTTTGTCGATGCCTTCCCGATGACAGTGACCGGCAAGGTGCAAAAATTCATGATGCGTCAAGAGATGATACGCGAGTTGGGACTAGTCGAGGAAAAAACCGCTTAAAGAAAATCAGTGACGTTGCGGCAAGTCAACTTAGTCAGCCGACTATTGCTTAATCAGCGATGACCGCTCCGAACCACCGCTTCGGAATCTCCGTTGTCGAATATGAAATTATGCACCGCGCTCGCAGCTCTTCATGAAGCTGTTCTTGGCCGCCCCGGAGAGAGATTTACCCTTCTTGCTCACAGCCTTAGGCTCGCACGCGTCGCGTTTGCACTTGTTCACAAATGACGTTTTGGCGGCGCCGTGAAGGTTCTTTGCTGCCGCTTGAGCATCACACGATTCTCGAGCCCAAGCCCCGCAGATCGTCAGGGCAACTAGGCCGGTTGCCAGAATGAGCGATTTCATATGATTCTCCACGAGATGTGCCGAAAAGGCCGGTAAGCCCACTAAATCCCCAGGGTCCAATTTGAACCTTCCGATCAGGAACTTTGTTCCTCTGCCGGGGACCAAAGTTTGCAGCCTTTGAACGCTTAACCCACCCCGCGAAGTCGTTGGCAGCCGACCCGGCCTCTGCTTAACGACGGACATTTACTTCTTCGATTTTCTCTTCGACTTCGATGGAACACCGAGTGCACCTTTAACGCCGCCGGTAACGGCACCTACTGTGCCACCAACGACACTCCCGACTGCACTGCCAACGGCCCCGCGCCTTACTACCTTCGCGCGCTCCTTGGCTTGCGCCTTGCTGCGCGCCACCGATGAGCCCTTGCGCACTTGCAAGCTCCGGCGTCGCTAAAACGGCCACAACTCCGAGGGCAATCCATCTGTTTTTCATATAACATCTCCATTTTTAATTCTCCCGCTTAGGGTAGACTGAGAAACCGCCTGGCCTCTCGAACGCATTAGAGGGCCCCTGATCCTCAACAGGGTGAACCGGGTCCAATGTTAGTTTACCGCTGGCGGTTGCGCCAGCGTGGAATTGGATGAAGACAGGACCAATTAGGCTACGGTCATGGTTGAGGCCAATCCGTAGACGTCCATTCGGAATTCCGGCAAGGTGGTCAAACATAATCTTCTTGAGGCGGCATAGTTCCCGATTTGCTTGGCGACGTAGCTCCAGACTATCTCAACGAGACGGCGTAGAAAGACGAGTGGAGATGCATGTCGACTGAGCAGATACACGCCCTGGTCGATCAACTCGCCAAAGGGCTCGAGATCGTAGGTGTCGCGATTATCGTCGGCGGAATTCTCGTAGCCACGCTGACGTTCGTGCGGCGATGGCGTGCGGACCGGTGACTGGCGTTCTGCGTATCCTCATTACCGCTCAGATATCGGACGTGGCATTCTGCTTGGACTCGAGTTGTTGGTAGGTGCCGACATTATCTCGACCATCACCGCCCCCTTGACGTTCGAAAGCGTCGGGCTGCTAGCCGCAATTGTACTAATCCGCACTTTTCTCAGTTTCTCACTCGAAACAGAGATTGAGGGCTGCTGGCCATGGCAGCGAGCCACAAAGGAAGCAGCTGAATCGGCCCGTCCTGACATCGCGCGCCGACCTGGCTGAAGCCGTTGTCCAACGCGCCAACGAAGCCGAGATCCTTGACGCAGCGCGTCAGTTCGGCCTCGGCGGCTTCAGCTGCTTCGGCTTCTCGCCTGCAAAGCGTCCGCCACCGAGCGCAGCCTCGTTCACCAAATCAACGAAACGCACGTAGCTATCGTAAAACGCATCATGGCTAGTAGGTGTGCCAGCCTGTTTCGTCTCCACTCGAAGCTTCTGGTATGTAGCGAGCCGCTGCTTGAGAATGTTGCCCCAATCGAGGGTCAAATCTTCGACCGAATGAACGGTGAACCCGGCCTTCTTTATCAGCTCGAAGTAAGTCGGCAGGTCATACAGATCTGCGACTGCATGCCTTGCTACATCAATTCCTTATCGGCGTCAGAGAGAGGACGATGAGCAACCCAATCGGTAAAGGCAATCCGCCCACCCGGGTTCAGAATTCGGAAAGCCTCAGCAAGCGCTCGCGCCTTATCGGGCACATGGAGAAGGGCCTCCTGACTTACAACTGCATCCACGCTCCCATAAGGAAGGGGGACTTCCATAACATTGTCTTCAATGACGCTAACGGTGTTCTGTAGGCCAACCAGACGCGTCAACTCTCCCGCCCCCTGACCCTCGCCGGGGCTATGCTCTCGCGATCCTCTACGTCGCGATCAAGTATCGCGAGGTGCGGAAGTTTCTCGCAGGCGACGCGGCGGTGGTAGCCCACATGAAGGGATTGACTTTCAATCATCCCGTTGAACAGTGTTTCAGCCCGTCTCGGGCCACAGTGTCCGTCGCGCTTCCAACCGAACCCAGATGCCCCAAGCAGTGAGCAGACCGATAGGCGCAGTCCTGGAGCCGATCGAAAGGATTGCGGAGATCCTGTTCGGCGTGATCATGACGCTTACCTTCACCTGCTCACTCGCGTTCGGGGCCGCCGATCGTCTTCAAGTCCGCACCATGCTGATTGGCGCGCTCGGCTGTAATCTCGCCTGGGGTATTATCGATGCCGGGATGTACCTGATTACGCGTATCAACGCTGAAAGCCGCAAGGTCGCGGCCGTGCGAGCAATGCGTGAGGCAGCTACCGGCAGCGCGGCACGGCGAGTCCTTGCCGACAGCTTGCATCCGCTTTTGGAGTCGGCGCTATCCAACGATCAATTGGAATTGATTTGCCAGAATTTGCGCCAAATCCCCGAACCGGTCGAAAGCTTTGGCCTCACCAATCGCGACTGGCTGGGCGCTGGAAGCGTGTGCCTGCTCTGCTTTCTGTCCACTTTCCCGATCGCAATTCCGTTCATATTCGTGTCAGAAACTAGATTTGCGCTGCGTATTTCGAATGCCGTCGCGGTGATGCTACTTGCTTTGTGCGGTTACGCGTTCGGTTATCGCAGCGGGATTTCTCCCTGGGTGACCGCGTTATCGATGGTAGCCTTCGGCGCCGCGATGGTTGGCGTTGCAATCGCGCTTGGTGGCTAGCCATACTTGTCGGTGTCGCAATATGCGTCAGGGGGACACCGGTGGCGTTGAGGCCACCTTGATCCATCCACCTTCCCACTTTCATCGCAAATTGGCGACAGCATGCTCTTTCTGGCCGGAGGCCTCAATGGAAAAGGTCACGAAGGCGTTCCATCCCTCTAGTCTGTTCCTCGCATTGAACTCCGAATAGGCCCTCAAATTCAGGTACGTCTCCCGACCGAAGAGCGGAATGAAAAAACCTATCTGAGGACCAATTGCCGCAACCCGTGACTTAAAATCGCCAAGTAGAGCGCCCGTACCGCTATCGCCAGTTATTTGGTTATAAAAGTAACCAACTACACCGATGTGAAACTTGTCATTAAAGTAGGGTGAGATGGCCCAATCCAGGTGAGCGTCTGTGCCGCTTTGATATTGTGTGTAGGGATTGATGAAATTGTAGGTCAAGCCGAACACTACCGATCCCTCGATTCCCAGTTTCTCGTTGAGATACGTATAGCCAACGCCTCCATCGACGGCCCAATGCCCAAGTCCAAGAGCTGATAATCTGGTCAGTTGGTAGGCACCCACAGGTATGCCCGTGGTCGCATAGACCATGAAGTTGTGAAAATCCTTGTTCCATTTCAACGAAGCCGTCGGATATACATCGCCAAAACCAAGGACTTCATCGGATTTAGACCCCGATAGTATATTTCCTGCGGGACTAATAAGCGTTTCAGATACCGAGGTCGCGTTTTTCCCATATAAGATTGTTGTCCCAAATGCCGCTTGTGCACCGAACATCGACGTTTTGAATGCATAGGTCGGCGTAAGCATAACGAAATCTGACGGAGACTTCATGCCGGCTTGAATCGCACCGCCACGGTCAAAGCTGACGCCACGGCCGGCGTCCGCGGACGCATGATAATAAGCGCTCTCAAACGACCATCCGGGGCCCGAAGGCACGGCTGCAAAACTTCCATACTGACCGGGCAGCCAGAAGCTCACGCCAGCTTCGTCTGCAGCGGCAGTGCGGGGGAAGGAGAAGCACGAAAACGTGGCAAGGGAACACGCCAGGCCCACCAAAAATCCGTGTCGATTATTCCTCACGCAGGCATTTTACTCGCTCAAACTGCCACTAAAAGGGGGCGATCGATGCATGTTACCCCTTGAAAGACGCTCCTGCTCGTTTTCCTGAATGTTTCTTACCGGATAGGTAGTGATGATCGAAGGCTTGCTGTAACCGGGCGGTAACGTCACCGGCGTTATCAATCATCACTGAGCAGCGCACTTACGTCTGGTTTTGACCCTGGCTGTGTGAAAACGCGCTGGTTCATGAGATTCTTCCAGCACTGATTCTTCAGGGGCTGCGGAGGGTCGGATGAGACGCTTCGTTGAGGGCACGGATCGCAGGCAAGGAACGCTGTTTCCGGGTCATCTCGACGACTGGATCGACGAGAATAACCCGGTCCAGGTTGTCGATGCTTTCGTCGATGAACTCGACCTCGCGGAGCTGGGGTTCGCTGGAGTTACGCCTGAGGCGACTGGGCGACCATCCTATCATCCATCGGTGCTGCTGAAGCTGTACATTTATGGCTATCTCAATCGGGTTCAGTCGAGCCGCCGGCTGGAACGGGAAGCTGGGCGGAACGTCGAACTGATGTGGCTGACGGGGCGTCTTGTTCCTGACCACAAAACGATCGCCGACTTCCGCAAAGACAATGGCAGCGCCATTCGCGCGGTATGCGCCCGTTTCATCTTGCTTTGCCGGGCTCTCGGTCTGTTCGGGGAAGGCAGCATCGTGATCGACGGTAGCAAGTTCAAGGCGGTGAACAATCGGGACAAGAACTTCACCAGGGCGAAGATGGAACGACGCGTGGCGCAAATTGAAGAAAGCGTCGCCCGCTATCTCCACCAGCTCGACATCGCTGATCGGCAGGAGCCTTCAGAAGCGCGCACGACTAAGACCACCCGCTTGAAGGAGAAGATCGCCAAGCTGAAGGAGGAGATGCAGCGCCTGCATGGGCTCAAGGCGAAGATGCTGGCGGCGCCTGACCAGCAGATCTCGCTGACTGACCCCGATTCCCGTTCAATGGCGACCAGCGGCCGAGGGTCGGGTGTGGTTGGCTATAATGCTCAGGTCGCGGTCGACACCGAGCATCATCTGATCGTGACGCACGAGGTCACGAACACCGGAAGCGATCGGGCCCAGCTCGCCCGCATGGCCCAGCAGGCGAAGGCAAGTCTGGGAAGAAGTAATCTCGACGTCATTGCCGACCGTGGCTACTTCAACAGCGACGAAATCCTCAAGTGCGAGCAAGCCGGCATCACGGTCACTCTGCCGAAGCCGGTGACTTCGAACGCAAAAGCGGAAGGGCGCTTTGGCAAGCAGGACTTCCGCTACGTGCCAGATGAGGACGTTTACATCTGTCCTGCTGGAGAACGGCTCACGTTCTCATTCACAACCGAAGAAAACGGATTGATCCTACACCGGTACTCGACCAAAGCCTGCCAGAACTGCGCGATAAAACAGCGCTGCACCACCGGCAAGGAGCGGCGGGTCACGCGATGGGAGCATGAGGACATTCTCGAAGCCGTTCAGCGTCGGCTGGACGAGCATCCGGAGAAGATGCGTCAGCGCCGCGAAACGGTCGAGCATCCCTTCGGCACAATCAAAGCGCGGATGGGCGCCACGCACTTCCTGATGAAGACCTTGCCGCGGGTCGCCTCAGAGATGGCCCTACACGTACTCGCCTATAACCTCACCCGCATCATGAACATAATGGGCATCCAGCCGCTCATGGCGGCGATCCGGACATAGTAAGATCCGCCGCTAGTGCAAACCGCCCTGAACCTGACCGATCTAAAGAAGCGTTTTTACACGGCCAAGACCCAAAGCGGACATTCAACACGGCCCGTCTCTCTCCCAGGCAATTGTTATCGAGTCCGAATTAGGCCTTAAGGGGGAGCGAGGAGCGTGGGCTGACGCCAGGTGAACTCCGCCGCTTTTGTCGCAAGCTCGCTTTCCAGAGCCGCAATTCGACGGCGGAGTTGGTCGTCATTGATCTGCATGAACACACTGGCCGCCTTATCAGCAAGCTCCGCTAGCATAGAGCGTTCTTCATGGCTCAAAGCGTTACCGGTCGCGTGCGGTCCATAAAGCGCTAATCCCAGGCAGCGCAACCGGTCGCCAATAGGAACTGCAAGGATTGGCCGCATTAGCCCGCCGGGAAAGTGATTTCGAGTTGCAGCTGTGGTGTCAACATCATATGGCCGGTGTAACTGCGCGGGTTTGAGCAACGGGTCGCTTGGATCGAGTGTTGGCGTTGCGTCGTCCCACGTATGATCTGCCGCGGTACGCCGAAAAATATGATCCTGCTCGCGAAAAATACCTGCTGAGGCGAGCCCAAGCGCTTCAAGGACTCCTTGGACAAGCTGCGTTTCAACCTCCCCATAACTTTTTGATTTCAAGACAGCGTCGCCGAGACGTTCTCCCGCTTTTGCAACAGAACGATTGAACAGCCATTCTAAGGAATGGACGCCGGTGTCATGAAGTTTCGAAATCAAGAAAAGTATAACAGCTGCAATTCCGATCCAAGTCCAAGCTGGCAACGTGACTTTCTCGCTGATCCCTTCGCGAATGTGATCAATGCCCTGGTGCAGGAACAGAATTGGTAAACTGAGAAGGAGGCCAAGAAGGGTCACGCGACGCAGTGGAATGCTTACTTTCACGACGTACGGTTTTCGCACTGCCTCACTGACGAGAAGGCAAAGCACACCGTTGATGAGATAGAGCAGCCCCCACAATTGCTCTGGCGGGGAATAATTGGGCCATAAAAAATTAAGAAGTGTCGTCGTTGTGCCAGCATCCGCAAAGACGAGTGCCGGCAATCCAATGACGCAGCCCCAGATCACCCAGCGCAAGCGCTGATAGTCCTGTGGCGGTAGCTCGTGCTGGCGGGCGAGTAGAATAGCAAACCCCCACACAGCAATGAGAAGGCCGCATATCACACCGGCTCTTGTTACCGTCTCGCTAGGAAAGCCTAAGAGATTTGTGTAGCTGAGCGTCAGCAATAGACCTAAAAGTATTGCGACAAACGGCAAGCTCCGTTCGACGGCTAGCCATCGCTGCGACGTTTCATCTGTTGGCGCTCTAAGCGCGAACCAGATGAAGCCTGCCAAGCCGACGCCATGCGCAATGGCGCCTACCAAATTCTGCGTAAGCAAAGCGATTGGCGAATAGAGCTGCAAGAGCGCGTAGAATTGCGCCGACTGGCCTGGATTGAACCAAATGACGTAAAGGAAAAATCCCCAAGTCATTATTCCCGGCCTGGTCCAGACCAGCCAGGCGGCAGCCAGAATAACGAGCATCGCCGCGACCTGATCGAGCAGCAAAACCACGAGCACCCATCCGTTGTATGGACGTTGTTTTGCAATGATGTCGACTTGTCGCGCCGGTCGATCCGCCGTCGGAGCCAACATGAGCTCGGCGCCCCGTTTATTGGTGACGAGGCGAAAGCCTCCCAGGGCCGCCATCGCGCTCGCGCATCTGAGGGTATTAATTGGAATGCAGCGCATCTGCTCGAGATCGAGCCGGTCACCGGCACTCAGACCAGCCTGAAAAGCGGGGGAGTCCGGTTGCTGGAGGAACGGCCCCTGCACATCGGTGATGACGCCGTTATTATTGGCATAAAACCCGAATGATCCCAGCGGCTGATACAGCCGATAGAAATCAGGAACAATCATCGCTAGCGCCCACAACGTGAGCGCCACAAGCAGAGCGCGACCTGCGATGTGCCTGTAACTGCGCATCCCATGTTCATTTTCCACGATCTGATGGAGGAAGCCAACGGGCTACCGATCGACTGGCGCCCGTGTCCGCTTTGGGTGGTGGTCTCAACCGGTCGCCGCAACACTCTATCCTGAAAGGGAAAGGAGTGTACGGCGATGGGGCGAGGATATTTTCGAGGCTTTACAGCGGCAGAGAAGACAGAGCTTTGGGATCGCTGGCAACGAGGCGAGTCACTCAAGGCGATTGGGCGGGCGTTTGGTAAGCCGTCATCGTCTATTTATTTTCAACTGGCACCGCACGGGGGAATTCGGCCTGCGCCACGCCGTCGCTCGAGGTTGGCATTGACGCTGGCAGATCGTGAGGAGATATCCAGAGCTCTTGCTGAGGGTCAATCGTTACGATCGATCGCGAGGTTGCTGGGCCGCTCGCCCGCGACGGTGAGCAGAGAGATCAGCCGGAATGGCGGTTATGATCAATACCGAGCAGCATTTGCTGATGAGCAGGCCTGGGATCGAGCGCGTCGTCCGAAACGTTGTAAACTGGCGACCAATCCACGGCTGCGGCGGGCAGTTGCGGGAAAGCTCAGATTGAATTGGTCACCCGAGCAGATCGCCGGTTGGCTGAAGAGAACGTATCCTGAATACGAGTCTAACCAGGTGTCGCACGAGACGATCTACCGCAGTCTATTCGTTCAAGCCCGTGGCGTGCTGAAGAAAGAGCTGCTGCGCCACCTTCGATCGAAGCGGACGATTCGCCGATCAAGGCAAGCAAGCCTGCACCAGGACCGACGCGGGCAAATCGTGGATCCCGTCTCGATCAGGGAACGGCCGGCGGCGGTCGAGGATCGCGCGGTCCCCGGTCATTGGGAAGGCGACCTGCTATCAGGGTCGAAAAACAGCTACATCGCGACCCTGATCGAACGTCATACGCGCTACGTCATGTTAGCGAAGGTCGCCAACAAGGACACACAGACGATTGTTTCCGCGCTCATCAAGCAGGCCAAGATGCTGCCGACTGAGCTCTATAAGTCATTAACCTGGGATCGCGGCAAGGAGCTCGCCGATCACCGCCGGTTCACGTTAGCGACCAATATCGATGTTTACTTCTGCGATCCGCAAAGTCCGTGGCAACGCGGTTCCAATGAGAACACCAATGGTCTGCTGAGACAGTACTTTCCGAAAGGAGCTGACCTGTCGGTCTACTCGCAAGCTCACCTGAACAGAGTGGCACGCCAGCTCAACGAGCGGCCGCGTAAGACCCTGAGGTTTGAAACCCCAGCAGAGAGATTTAACGCATGTGTTGCGTCGATCGGTTGAGCTGGCAGCCCAAAGCGGACACGACTCCGGCAAAAGCCCCTTACTTGTTAGTTTAAATCTGTTAGGCTTTAACCTGAACTGACGTCATTTCGGCCTTAGCCCTTTCGAACCTTGGCTGTTTGGAGGAGAAAATGCTGCAAAGGACTGTCCACCTTAGTGCCATCACGGCTATCACGCCGCTTCTCTCTGTTGCCATCCTGATTTCTGCCGCCCATTTCAACGTTGCTCAGGCACAAAAGGGCCGAGCTTGTGGCCAAGAACTTCAAAAACACTGCGCCGGTGTGCCAGTGTCTGGAGACAACGTGCTCGCGTGCCTCCGAAAGAACCAGGACAAGCTTTCCAAAAGATGTGTTGGATTTGCGAACTATATTGTGCGCAGTTGTGACAGAGACGCAGCGCAGATTTGCCCGGGCGTCGTCGCGGGTCTAGGCAATATACTTGGATGCCTGACAACCGCCAGGCTTTTGGTTTCAGCGGGATGCAATGCGGCTCTCGATGCGGCTTATCTGCGCTAGCGAAAACTAGCGATCACGACTAATTGTTTTGCTCGCCCGGTGCAGGAACGCGCGCGCCGGAAAATGGGAAAGGAGGGTGCCATGGAACATCCGGAAATTGGATGGATCGCAGCTATCATCATTGGCGGCATTGCGGGTTGGCTCGCCGAGCAATTCATGAAAAGCCAGATGGGGCTTGTGATGAATATAGTGCTCGGCATCGTCGGGGCAGCCGTCGCCAGCTGGTTGTTCGGCTTGCTTGGTATCTCGCTCGGCGGTTGGATCGGTTATCTGATTTCTGGCTTCATCGGAGCGTGCATCCTTATCTTCGTCGGACGAGCAATCCGACAGAGGGCATAACACTCTACATCTCCCTGAGATGCGGCGGTGCAGACTGCGGCCTACCATCCCTGCATCGGGAAGTGGAGTTTGCGAACCGTGTTCAGCCTATGAAATTTGCCCTTGTCTTCTTAGCCATGTGCAGTGGTCACGACTGCGCGCATCCATCTCTTCCTCTGGAAACGAAGCTGTACTCGTCGTTTCACGCATGCTGGGTCAATATGGTGCCGAAAATCTACTATTCGAT
>Ga0207763_1000166_pt1 | contig 10148 bp, 10 predicted proteins | sample LuqExpMetageno50_FD_187808 | JGI IMG/M metagenome (GOLD analysis project Ga0207763, IMG submission 187808) | Tropical forest soil microbial communities from Luquillo Experimental Forest, Puerto Rico - Sample 50 (SPAdes) | ecosystem: Environmental > Terrestrial > Soil > Tropical forest ...
GGCGGAACTGGAGCGCGGCGTCCAGAGCGATCCGCTCGTGCAGGCAGTGCTAAACTGCTTCCCCGGCGCCAAGGTGGTCGGAGTGACGCAGAGTGCACCGACCGTCGACGTCGTACCGGACGCGCCACCTGATGAGATCGAGGAATAGCATATGGCCGATTTCATGGGTCTGATGAAGCAGGCCGCGCAACTGCAGTCCAAGATGCAGGCGCTGCAGGCCGAGCTCGACACCATCGAGGTGGAAGGCACGGCCGGCGGCGGAATGGTGAGCGTGCGGCTGACGGCCAAGGGTGACCTCAAGGGCATCAAGCTCGACGATTCGCTGATGAAGCCGTCGGAAAAGGAAATCGTCGAGGATCTCCTGGTCGCGGCGCATGCCGACGCTCGCCGCAAGGCCGAGGCCGTTATGCAGGAGAAGATGAAGAGCCTCACCGGCGGCCTGCCGCTGCCGCCCGGATTGAACCTGACTTAATGCCCACCGCTGTAGCCGGACCAGAAATCGAGCGCTTGATCCAACTCCTCGCGCGACTGCCGGGCTTGGGCCCGCGTTCGGCGCGGCGCGCAGCGCTGCATCTGATCAAGAAGCGCGAATTGCTGATGGCGCCGCTCGGTTCCGCCTTGCAGGCAGCGATGGAAAAGATCGTCATCTGCAAGACCTGCGGCAACATCGACACGCAAAATCCCTGCACCGTCTGTGCCGACCCCGAGCGCGATGCTTCGATAATTGTGGTGGTGGCGGACGTCGCTGACCTGTGGGCGCTGGAGCGCGCGCACGCCGTCAACTGCCGCTATCACGTGCTGGGCGGCACGTTGTCGCCGCTCGACGGCGTGGGTCCGCAGGATCTTGCCATCGACTCGCTGATCTCGCGCGTGCATGAGGCGCAGGTGAAAGAACTAATCCTAGCGCTCAACGCCACGGTCGATGGCCAAACCACCGCGCACTACATCACCGAACTGGTGCAGGATGCCAACGTCAAGGTGACGCGGCTGGCGCATGGCGTGCCGGTCGGCGGTGAGTTGGATTATCTCGACGAGGGCACGCTGTCGGCGGCGATCAAGCAGCGGACGGCTTTCTGATACGTCCCTTTGCCCTCTCGTTCCTCGCCTTTTCATCGCCGTGACCTCATTGGTGTAGGACGAATTCTGCCCCGACCATTCGCCGGTGACATTCCACATCGTCGTGTTCAAGGATAAGCAGACTAAAACGGCTCAGGCGTTCTTTCGGAAAGAAAGCTGCGGTGATCGGGGACCAGTTTCTTTTGTTCACAGGCCGCCTCGCACGTCGGCGACGCTGTCGTGACCAAGGGGCATTCCTCGAGTGCATTAGCTTTTATTCGGCACCAGCCGTTTGAAATGTCCGCGCCGCTGAAGCCAGGCGAGCAGCAGCAGGCTGGGCAAACCGGCGAGCGCGCAGATCACGAAGAACCACACCCAGCCGGTCGATTCGGCAACAAAACCGGCGCCCGATGACAAATACGTGCGGCCGACCGCAGCGAGCGCCGTAAGTAGCGCGTATTGCGTCGCCGTGTGCATCGGGTTCTGGCAGAGCGCCGAGAGGTAGGCAACGAACATCACGGTGCCGAGAGCGCTGGTAAAATTCTCCAGCGTGATGGCGACGGTCAGCGCCGTGAGATTGTGGCCGGTGAGCGCGACCCAGCAGAAGCCCAGATTGGCAATAGCCTGCACGATGGCGCCGAACCAAAGGCTGGTGGCAAGCGGCAGCGCGCGGGCCACGAAGCCGCCGGCGAAACCGCCGGCGAGAAGGGCCGCGAGACCCACGCCTTTGACGATGGCCGCGTATTCGTTGCGGGAAAAACCCAGGTCGATCACGAAGGGTGCGGTCATTGCGCCGCTTAGCGCATCGGTGAACTTGAATAGCACCACGAAGGCCAGCATCACGAAGGCCAATTCGTAGCCAAGGAAATCCTTGAACGCGCCGACTGCCGCTTCGGCGACGCGCGTGAGCGGCTTCTCGCGTGCATGCGCAGCCTCGGCGTCGCGCGAGCGCTCGGGCTCCGTTGCGACGAGGGCGGTCGCCGTGCCGATCAGCACCATCGCCGCCATCGCCACATAGCCCCATTGCCAAGCCGATTGCTTGTCTAAGCCATGGGCTTCGATGCCGCTTACCAGGAACAGCGCGCCAGCAGTCGAGATCAGCATGCCGACGCGGTAGGCGGCGACGTAGGAAGCCATGCCGGCTGCCTGCTCGTTTTCCGGCAGACTCTCAATGCGGAAGGCATCGACCACAATGTCCTGTGTTGCCGAGGTGGCCGCCACCAAGAGCGCGCCAAAGGCCGTCAGGCCGGGCGCCGAGGCCGGATTACTCGAGCCGAGAAAGATAATCGCGGCCATCAGCAGGATCTGCGTGAACACCAGCCAGCCGCGGCGGCGGCCGAGCCAATGCGACAGCAACGGCACGTCGAGCGCGTCGGTCAGCGGCGCCCAAAGGAATTTCACGGTGTAAGGCGTTCCCACCAGCGCGAACAAGCCGATGGTGCCGAGATCGACGCCGGATTCGCGCATCCACACCAGCAACGTCGTGCCGGACAGCGCCAGCGGCAGCCCGGAGGAGAAGCCGAGGAACATCACGATAAGCACGCGCGGCTTCAGATACACTGCCAACGTGTCAACGAACGACGGCCGTGCGGCGCTGTCCGGGGCGGCAGTCATTTACTCGCCGGCTTCTAGCTTGCGGATCGGTGCCTGGATGATTTCGGCGCTCGGCGGCTCGTCGTCGAATTCGAGTTCTTCAATTTTTGTCGCACGTTTCTCGATACGGCCGGTCGAGGTCAAGATTACTTCGATGTCAGTATTGGCTTGACCGAAATGTGTTTGCAGCTTCTTAACACGCTCGGCAAGCAAACCGACATCCTTCAACATGTGGCCGACCTCGCCGCGAATTTGATCCGCGGCCTCGCGCATTTGCGCGTCCTTGCGTACCTGCTTGAGGACCTGAATCGCCATCACCATAAGTGTCGGTGACACGATCATTACACGGGCACGTTGAGCCCGCTGCACGAGGTCATCGAAGCGTTCGTGCAAATCAGCGTACACAGACTCGGAGGGAATGAACATTAAGGCGATATCCTGTGTCTCGCCCGGAATCAGGTATTTCTCCGCAATGTCCGAGATATGCTTTGTGATGTCATGCTTGACGCGCTGAGCAGCCTGCTTGCGTTCCTCTTCGGTCGCGGCGGCTCGCCAAGCGGTCATTGCTTCAAGCGGGAACTTTGCATCAATTATCAACGGACCGGAATCCGGCATGAAAATCGCACAGTCAGGCCGCGACTTGTTTTTTAGTGTGTACTGAAATTCGTAGGCGCCTTGCGGTAGTACATCGGCCACGATGGCCTCGAGCTGTCCTTGCCCGAACGCACCTCGTGATTGTTTGTTAGAAAGCACGTTTTGCAGCAAGCTGACCTGAGCTGCGAGGTCGGTAATGTTCTTCTGTGCGCTGTCGATCACCGCCAGCCGCGCATGCAATTGCTGCAGATGTTCCGTCGTGTGCTTGGTGGATGTCTTCATCGACTCGCCAAGGTATTGGCTCACCGCGTCGAGGCGCTCGTGCACGGTCTGTTGGAGCTGGCCTTGAGTCTTGTGCAGCCAACTGCCCATGGCGTCGATGCGTGCGTTGACTTGCGCCAGCCCCTCGACGGCGGCGCGGTCGGTTTCGGCCGTGCGCGGGCGCGCCAGCAGGAAGATCAGCGCACCGGCGGCGAGACCGGCGAGCAAACATAGGGCGGCAATGAGGGAAATTTCCGACATTAGACGCTTCTACCCCGATTCGCTCGGCATTGGAACGAAGGGCGAACGCTAGTGTCGGACATGCCTGTGGCTCAAGGGGAAAGGGCGCATTGACCAAGATAGCGCTACCGCCTTACATCGCGCGCATGGCTCTCCGAGACATCCTCGTCATTCCTGACAAGCGGCTGAGGTTCAAATCCGAGCCGGTGAAGACGATCGACAATCCGCTGCGCACGTTGGTCGAAGACATGTTCGAAACCATGTACGCGGCGCCGGGCATCGGCCTAGCGGCTATTCAAATCGGCGTTCCGCAACGCGTGGTCACAATGGACATCGCCAAGAAGGACGAGCCAAAAGCGCCGCAGGTGTTCATCAATCCGGAAGTGACGTGGAAATCGGACGAGGAGGCGACCTACGAAGAGGGCTGCCTGTCGATCCCAGAATATTACGAGGAGGTTACGCGGCCGTCGAAAGTGCGCGTCAAGTACTTGGACCTGGACGGCAAGCAGCATGAGATTGAAGCCGAGGGCTTGCTCGCCACCTGCCTGCAGCACGAGATCGATCATACCAACGGCGTGCTGTTCATCGACTATATCTCGAAGCTCAAGCGCGACATCGTGGTAAAGAAATTTAGGAAGGCGGCCAAGCGCGGCGAGCCCGTGAAGCCGCTGGCCGAGGATCAAGTACCTTCCCATCACATCGGCTAACAGGGGCGGTGCCTGAATGCGCCTGGTCTTCATGGGCACGCCTGACTTCGCCGTGCCGACGCTCATCGAGTTGGCTGCGCGCGGGCACGAGATCGCAGCGGTCTATACGCGCGCTGCGAAACCCGCCGGCCGCGGCATGGCGCTGCAGTTGAGCTCGGTCGAGCGCGAGGCGCGGCAACTCGGCCTGCGGGTGTGCACGCCCAAAACCTTGAAGGATGAGGTGGCGGAGTCGGAGTTCCGTGCGCACAGGGCCGATGCCGCTGTGGTTGTAGCCTACGGCCTTATTCTGCCGAAACCGATCTTAGAGGCGCCGAAATTCGGCTGCTTCAACGTACATGCTTCGCTGCTGCCGCGCTGGCGCGGCGCCGCGCCGATCAATCGCGCCATCATGGCAGGGGACAAGGAAACCGGTGTCACCATCATAGAGATGAACGAAGGACTCGACACCGGGGCCATGGCAATGGCTGAGCGGGTGGAGATTACGCCGGATATGACGGCCGGCGAGGCTCATGATGCACTGGCGCGCCTCGGCGCGGACCTGATGGCGCGCGGGCTGGCCGCGCTCGAGCGCGGTACGCTGACTCCAAGGCCACAGCCCGAGGCGGGTGTGACTTACGCCGCGAAGATCAGCAAGGACGAGACTCATATCGATTGGGGCAAGCCCTGGATTGAGGTGCACAACCAAATCCGCGGGCTGTCGCCGTTTCCCGGTGCCTGGTTCGAGACCGATAGCGTGCGCGTCAGAGCGCTGCGCTCGACCAAAGGCGAGGGCAGCGGTAAGCCCGGCACGCTGCTCGACGAGCATCTCACCATCGCATGCGGCGACGGCGCGGTGCGGCTCACGCAGGTGCAGCGCGCCGGCAAACAGCCGATGGCGGCGGAGGAATTTTTGCGTGGCACGCCGATGAAAGCGGAAACGCAACTTGGCTGAGTTTGATAGCGAGGTCATCGTCGTCGGCGCTGGACCGGTCGGCCTGACGCTCGCCATTGATCTCGGCCGCCGCGGCGTGCGCTGCATTTTGCTGGAGCAGAAAGAAGCGCCGCAGCTCCTGCCCAAAATGGAGCGGTGCAACGCCCGCACCATGGAAATCTACCGGCGCATGGGCCTAGCGCAGAAGATCCGCGCCGCCGGTTTTCCACGTGACGTGGCGATGGACGTGTTCATCGTCACCTCACTGATCGAGCCGCCGCTCTTGCATCTGCCTTACCCGTCGGTGGCGCAAGCACAGGCGGAAATCGCCGACTGCCAGGACGGATCGTTGCCGCTCGAGCCCTATCAGCTCATTTCGCAATACACGCTGGAGCCGCTGCTCAAGTCGCGCGCCGAAACCATGCCCACGTTGGACGTACGCTATGGCTGCGAATTCCTGTCGTTCGCGCAGGACGCCGGCTCCGTCACGGCGCGCGTGAAGACGGCCAAAGGTGACATCGCGTTGCGCGCAGAGTATCTCGTCGGCTGCGACGGCGGCACCAGCGCGGTGCGACGGCAGCTCGGCATCAAACTTTCCGGCGAAGCCAATCTGCTGCAACTACGGCAGGCGCTTTACCGCTGCGACGATTTGTTCGAGCGTATTCCAATCGGCAGAGGCAGGCACTACCACGTAGCCGACGCACATAATTCGTTCCTGATCGTGCAGGACTCCACAAAGCATTTCACGCTACATGCCACGCTCGATAGCGATGAGGCGATGAAGAGCCAGTTCGAGCAGGTTGTCGCCATGCCGGTCAAATACGAAATGCTGTCCTGCGCGCCGTGGCGGCAGAACTTGCTGCTAGCCGACAGCTACGGGCAGGGCCGCGTGTTCCTTGCCGGCGACGCGGTGCATCTGGTCATCCCGACCGGCGGGCTCGGCATGAACAGCGGCGTCGGCGACGCCATCGATCTTTCGTGGAAACTTGCCGCGACGCTGCGAGGCTGGGCTGGGCCTAATTTGCTTGCGTCGTACGAAACTGAGCGCCGGCAGGTCGGCGACCGCAACGTCCAGGCCTCGCGCTTCGCCTCTCACGGACGGCGTACTTGGCGCGCGGCCTGGAAGCCCAACATCCGCGACAACACGCCGGAAGGCGCCGAGACGCGTGCCAACCTGACGCGCATCGCCGACGTCGAACAGCGCAAGAGCAACGAAATGATCGGCGCCGAACTCGGCTACCGCTATGTAAACTCGCCGCTGATCTGGCCGGAGGCAGGTGAGGGGCCGGCGCCAAATTTCATGAAATACGAGCCGACCACCTGGCCGGGCGCGCGCCTGCCGCATCTGTGGCTTGCCGACGGCCGCGCACTGCACGACTGCATCGGCGACGGTTACACGCTGCTGCGCCTCGGTGGCGCGCAGGCCGACGTGGTGCCATTGCAGCGGGCCTTTGCCTTCTACGCCGCGCCATTTACAGTCCTCGATATTCACGAGGCGCAGTCGCGGGATATTTACGGCTACGACCTGATCCTGCTGCGTCCCGACTTGCACGTTGTCTGGCGCGGCAACCGTCTGGAAGAACCGGAGAGGCTCGCGGAAATCGCGACTGGGCACTGAGGGACTCTTATGGCGAAGAGATTGCCTCTCACTCTGGCCTGCGGTGATTACGAGATCGTGCGCCCGCTGATCAACAGCCGCGTCAACGTTGATGGCGTCGATCTCACCATCCTCACCGACATGGATTCGGCCACGCGCCATTGGCGTTTTATCAACAACCGCGAATTCGACATTGCGGAAGTGTCCTGCTCCTCCTATCTCGCCGCGCGCGACAATGACCTGCCGTTTCGCGCCATACCGGTGTTCCTGCATCGCCGCTTCCGCCACGGCTTCATGTTCATCAACGCATCAAAAGGCATCAGCAAGCCGGCCGACCTGAAGGGCAGACGTATCGGCGTGAAGACAATGATGACCACCGCCGTGTTGTGGATGCGCGGCATCCTACAGCACGATTACGGCGTGCCGCTGAGCTCGATCGAGTGGGTGGCCGAGATCGAGGACGACGTCAAAGTAACGTTGCCGGCCGACATCAAGTATTCCTGCCTGCCGAACAACAAGTCGGTTGAGACCATGTTGGCCGAGGGCGAGCTTGACGCGGTCTTTCATTCCGATTTCGTCAAGCCGTTCATCGCGAAGGATCCGCGGGTGGTACGCCTGTTCCCCGATCACAAGGCGGAAGAGGTGGCCTATTATCAGCGCACCGGCATCTTCCCAATCATGCACGTGCTCGGCCTTCGCCAGGCGCTGGCGGAAGAGCATCCCTGGCTCGCGATCAATCTGTTCCGCGCCTTCAATGAAGCAAAGGCTGTTGCCATGAAGCGGATGGTCAATCCTCGTATCGTGCCACTCGCCTGGTATCGTGCTGCGTGGGAGGAGCAGGAGCGCATCCTCGGTCCTGACCCATGGGAATACGGGCTCACCGAAAGGAACCGGAGGAATCTCGAGACGCTCGCGAGCTATTCGCACGAGCAGGGCCTGATTAAGAAAAACCCGGCCCTGGAGCAGCTGTTTCTCAACGTCGACCAAGGCCGCAAGCGCGGCGGCGAGAATCGGATCTAGGAATTCGCGGTATCCGCACGCTAGAATTGTTCAAATAAAAAGGAAAACGCCGATGTGCGCGCGCGCCAGGAAAATCACACTCGTCGCCACTCTGGCTTTTGCCTGCTGTGCCGCTAATGCGCAGGAGAAGGTTTGGAAGCACGGCATCCTCGAGGCCAAGAGCGATTCCGGCTTCATTGCCATGGTAGAGAAGGGCGGCTTCGGTGCCAAACATGCGCTCAAGGTCGAAATCCTGCAGGTCAAGGCTGGCGCCACGCTGATGAAGGCGCTGATCGCCGGTGAAATCGACAGCGTCGACATGGGCGCCGCGGAGTCCATTGTCGCTGCCGCGCGCGGCACCGGCGTCAAGATCGTCGGCTGCACCTGGCCGGGCGTGCCGCAGGTCGTGCTCGCCAAGGCTGAAATCAGTTCGCTGGCGGATCTCAAGGGAAAAACCGTCGCCATTTCTTCACCCGGGTCGCTGCCCGATCTCTTGTTCCGCGGCATGCTAGATTCGGCAAACGTCCCGTTTGCCGAGGTGAAGCTGGCGACGCAAGGCGCCGACCTCGATCGCTACAAGTCGCTGGTCGCCGGCATCACCGACGCGGCCGTGGTGTCGAACGAATTTGAAGCGGTCATGCCGCCAAACATCAAGGTGTTGGCAAGCGGCAGCACCGCGGTACCGAAATTCATTCGGCTTTGTGTCGCGACCTCGAGCAAGGTCTTGTCCGCGCGGCGCGATGACCTAGTGAAGTTTGTTGCGGCGGAAATGGACGCCTACAAATACGCTGCCACTCATCGTGACGAGACCGTGAAGCTGGCGCGCGAGATGACTAACGCCAAGCCGGAGGACAAGCGCGCCGAGTTCATCACGGACGAGGCAATCAACAAACAGCAGATAGATCCGACCTTGGCGGTTCCGGTGGATCGCCTGGAGTGGATGCAGCAGCTGTTCGTCAAGGCGGGCGTCATTCCGAAAACCGTCCCGGCGGCCATGCTCGTTGATACCAGCGTGCACGACGACGCGGTCAAGCTAGTGGGAAAATAGCGGCGGATGCCGCGTTACAAGCTGACTATCGAATACGAGGGCGCACCGTTTGCCGGCTGGCAGATCCAGGCCGGCCGCCTGACCGTGCAGGGCGTGCTGACGGCGGCGATCGAAGCGCTGTCGGGCGAGAAGACCAATGTGCAAGGCGCTGGCCGCACCGACGCGGGCGTGCATGCACGCGGCCAGGTCGCGCATGTTGATTTGAGCAAGGATTGGGAAACCGACACCGTGCGCGACGCACTCAACGCGCATCTGCGCCCACATCCGGTGGCGATCCTGGCTGCCGAACGCGTCCCCGACGACTTCAACGCTCGCACTTCTGCGATCAAGCGCCACTATCTCTATCGCATCATTAATCGTCGTGTCGATCTCACCCTCGATGCAGGCCATGCCTGGCGCGTGCCGCGTCCGCTCGATGCGGCGGCCATGCACGCCGCGGCGCAGCGTCTGATCGGCAAACACGATTTCTCGACGTTCCGCGCCTCCGAGTGCCAGGCCAGGTCGCCGATAAAGACGCTCGACGTGCTCGCTGTCGCGCGTGACGGCGATGCGGTGAACGTGACCACGTCGGCGCGCTCGTTCCTGCACACGCAAGTGCGCTCCATGGTTGGTTCGTTGGTAATGGTGGGTGAGGGCAAATGGAGCGCCGATGATCTGAGCATAGCGCTCGCCGCGTGCGACCGCACCGCCTGCGGCCAGGTCGCGCCGCCGGACGGGCTTTACTTGATGCACGTGGATTATCCCTCCGGCCAATAATCAAAGAGCTGCTTGAGTAAAGACGCGCGCAGCCGCAAGCTAAAGCCATGCGGCGCCCGTTAACATTGCCGGTGCGCTCGGATATGGTGGCGCAAAACTTGGTCAGTAAACGTGGGAGAGTCGCGTGAGTGAGCAGGTCAAGTTTGTACTGGACGAGAACAAGATTCCGCAGGCCTGGTACAATCTGACGGCCGACCTCCCCAAGCCACTGCCGCCCGTCCTGCATCCCGGAACGAAACAGCCTGTCGGCCCCGCCGACCTCGAGCCGCTATTCCCGATGGCATTGATCATGCAGGAGGTCACGGGCGAGCGTTACATCGCGATTCCCGAGCCGATCCGCGAAGTCTACCGCATGTGGCGGCCGTCGCCGCTGATTCGGGCGCGACG
>Ga0207763_1000180_pt1 | contig 9856 bp, 7 predicted proteins | sample LuqExpMetageno50_FD_187808 | JGI IMG/M metagenome (GOLD analysis project Ga0207763, IMG submission 187808) | Tropical forest soil microbial communities from Luquillo Experimental Forest, Puerto Rico - Sample 50 (SPAdes) | ecosystem: Environmental > Terrestrial > Soil > Tropical forest ...
AGCGCCGGCGAATTTCCAAATCCGTGGCACATCGTCCTGTTCTTTATCGGCGCGTTCGCGATGCGTGGCGCGGGCTGCACCTGGAACGACCTCGTCGACCGCGATCTCGACGGCCGCGTCGAGCGCACGCGCTCGCGGCCAATTCCATCCGGCCAGGTCAGCGTGAAGCAGGCCTATGCCTTCATGCTGCTGCAGATGCTGGTCGGCCTCGCCGTGTTATTGCAGTTCAACGTCTTCACGATCTTCTGCGGCTTCGCATCGCTCAGCGTGATCGTGATCTATCCATTCATGAAGCGCATCACCTACTGGCCGCAGATCGTACTCGGCCTCGCCTTCTCGTGGGGCGCGTTGATGGGCTGGCCGGCCACGTTCGCGCGCCTCGATTGGCAGCCGATCGTGCTTTATGCCGGATCGATCTGCTGGGTGATCGCCTACGACACGATCTACGCGCATCAGGACCGCGAAGACGACATGCTGGTCGGCATCAAGTCGACCGCGCTGCTGTTTCGCGAGCGGACGAAGCCAATGCTGGCGGCGTTCTACGTCGCGGCGGTGCTGCTGATCGGCCTGGCGGGATTGATGTCGGGCGGCGGCGTTATCTTCCTGTTCGGGCTCGCGCTGTTCGCCGCGCACCTTGCCTGGCAGGTCTGGATCATTGACATCGACGATCCCGCGCAGTGCCTGATGCTGTTCAAATCCAACCGCGACGCAGGGCTTTTGCTGTTCGCCGCGATGCTGATCGAGACGGTGGCCTAGTTCGGCCGCAGGCGGTCGCTGCCCGCGTTGTTGAGACTGGACTTTTCGAACATCCGCCAACCGCTGAAATCGAACAGGCTCGTCTTGCTCTGAGCGGGCGCCTGCTGCGGCGCCGGCGCGTCGGCATCGTCGTCATCGAGGCCGTCCTCGCCCGCCTTCGCCGACGCGATCAGCTTGCCGATGGAGTCGACCGAACCGGTGATGCCCGGATCGCGCCGGCTCGCGTAATGCGCCTGCGCCTGGGCGGCGACGACTTCTCCCGGCACCGCGTTGGGGCGGCACGGTCGCCGGCCGCTGTCGCGCCGCATCAGGTCGACATGGATATGATTGTAATGCGCGGCGTTGTAGCCCGGCGCCAGCACGGTGTTGAAGGTCTCGCACGCGTAAAGTTGCACGTCGTGCAAAAAGCCCTGCTCTTCCGGCGTGCCCTGCCAGCCTTTGACGACGCTGATCGTGCGGCCGTCGGCGAAAATGAAACCGGCGATGTCGAGCGCGTTGCCGAAGGCGTGCTCTGAGATGCTCGACGTGCCGCTACCCACCATCTCGCGGCACGAGTAGGCGGAGATCTGCTTGATCTGCGTGACCGGCACGCCGAACCAATGCAGGGCGGCGGGCTGCACGCCTTCGCTCACCCAGCGATCGAGCGCCGACACGATCGGGCACGCGAGCGTCGCAGACGGAGTGAGCGCCACCGGCGTCGCCGCCGCCGGAATGCGGTTGGGCCCGAGCGGCGGCGGGACGCTCGGTGCGCGCGGTTGCAATTCCGGCTGATGCATCACTTGTTGCGGGCGCACGCGTTCGGTTTGCGGCGGAAGGATCGCGTCGTCCGGAATGTCATCGGCCTCGCTTGCGTCCGGCGGCGTAATCGACATCGGCGCGCCGGGTGCTGCGCTTTGCTCCGGGCTCGCGCTGGGCCCAGGCGCGCGCGCAATGCCCTGCGGACCGGTGATCCACTGCATGCGCTCGCCGTTCGGAGCCGGCGGCGGATAGGATTGGTCGCGTACAGGCCAGCGCGGTACCGACGCATTCGGGATCGCGCCCGGCGGACGCACATCGTCGGCGTAGGCCATCGGCGTCGCGCTCTCGCCCAGCGCAGTCACCTTGAGCGGAAAGTCGGCGCCACATACGCCCGGGCCTTCGATCGGCTGAATTTGCACGACGCCCGTGCCGACCTTCACCGACCCAGATTTGAGGCAGGAAACCTCCGCCTCGTGCCGCCAGGAGGCGCGTTCGCCATATTGCCACAGGCCACGTCCGCAACCGGCGAGCGCGAGCAATAGCCCCAACCCGGCTATGCAAAACGGTACATGGCGCTTCATCGCGCCAAGGTGCGAGGAGCATGCTTAACGGAACATCAATGCTGCCGGTGCGCGATTTGTTATGGATAAGGAAGTGTTGCCGCATGCGCCGGTCTGTCATGCAAAGGCCGCTGGATCGAGCTAGCCAGGCACGTGTCCCCAGAGATCGAGGATGACGCCCGCTCCGGGCACAAACAGGTTTGCATCTACTTCGATCGCACTGAACGGAATTCCCTGACGCCGTAGGTCTTCGTCCCAAGCCATGAAGCCGCTCCGGAATTGCGCCAAGTCGGTATGAAAATGGAGCGCTCGCACCGCCTGATTCAAGCTGCTACCGGCAGCGGCGAAGATACGCGTCGCTTTGCCTAGAATGTCGACCATCTGAGCATGCACACTGTCATGGAAGAATGGCGCGTCCGCGGGCACGACCGCCGTGCGGCATAGGCCTCCGTTTTCTATGGCCATGAGGCCAGATACGAATAGCAATCCGTCGAAGGCACGCGCCGCCAGCATATCGTCAGCTATCAGCGAAACGTCACATTCCACGTCGCGCACGCGGGCCGCGGCGGATTCGTGCGCCGCAACCAAATTAATTTCGACCGTAGCGTCGCGGGTGCCGAATGCTGCATGACGGACAGGCACGACCGTCGTTGGTGGCACACGACCGCTGAAGGCCCGCGACCAGGTCTGCCAGAATGCAGAGAGTTCCTCGGCATGGCCCAGGTAGACTTGAGCCTTAAGTACCAATCCCATATGGCTTCCGGCCGCGCTGAGTGCCGGGACCAACCTCTCTTGGATCAAATACTCAGTTTCACGCTTGATGCGCGTTCCGCTCCATTGCTGGCCTTCCGGCATCATCGCCGATGCCGCGATATTGCCCGTGTCGTCACGCGCGAGCTGGCCGGCCACGAAAATCATGTCGCCCACCCGCAGGCATGGCGCGTACCCCGAAGTCGCAGGCACATTCAGGCGATCCGTACCGACGGTGCGACACTCGTAACCGCTGTCGAGCGTCGCGGCCACGACCTGCACGTCCATCGACGAGGCCAAATTGAGCAGACGGCTGACTATTATGGATGTGCTCGGCGCGACTTGACCGGCTAGTGCGGTCTTGCGCACCTCGTGGTACGGATCAACGAACGTGGGTGATGGATAGTATTGGTCAAGGCGGGCCACTTTGCTCAGTGCGCTGCCTGCAGTTTTCAGTTGCGCTCCCATTTCGCGAAAAATTGCTGCGGCCTCGCGTTGCGCCTGTGGTGGGACACCCAAGGGCCGCCCTGGTCGCACGACTTCCGGGTCCAACAGACCGTTAGGTCCTGTCGCGCGCAAACCGGTGCCGAACACCCAATTCCCAGCGCGTATAAATGACGCGTGAACCACGCCCGATCCGTAGGCGCGCGCTGCATAGCGAGTAATGGTCACAGGTGATGTTCCGTCAACTAAATTCGGTCGTTTAGTTTACCTTCACGCCGGCAGTCTTGATGACGTCGCTCCAGCGCAATTTCTCAGACTCAAAGAAGGATTTAAACTCTTCCGGAGTATCCGTAACGGCCTCCAGCGACTGCTTGGCAATGAAGGACTGGACGGCCGGCGAACGTACCGCCTCGCTCATTTGCTTGTTTAGCTCGTCGATGGCGGGGCGCGGAGTGCCTTTCGGCGCTACCAAGCCGGACCATACGTAAGCCGAAAACCCCGGAAAACCTGCTTCTGCAAGCGTTGGGACATCAGGCAACAACGGGGATCGGCTATCACCCGTAATCGCTAACGCACGCAACTTACCGGCGCGGATATTAGAGACCATGGCAGATAGCCCCGGCATTATGACCGGCACCTGTCCAGAGAGAACGTCAGTAACGGCGGGGGCACTCCCACGATAGGGTATGTGCACCATCTTGAGACCCGCGCGTCTCAAGAACATTTCCATAAAAAGTTGCTGCGCGCTACCGTTGCCAGACGACGCGTAGTTGATCTGCCCGGGATGCGCTTTGATGTAGTCGATAAACTCGGACAGCGTATGCACCGGCATGCTGGGATTGATCACAAGCACCCCGGGCTCGCGGCTGAATAATGAAATTGGTTCGAAATCGGCGACAGGATCGAACGACAAGTGCGTGAAGAGGGCGGAGGCCCAGGCTTGCGGATTGGAAGCGAGCAGAAGCGTATAGCCATCCGGCGCGGCGTGGGCGACGTACTCCGTACCCAATATGGATCCCGCGCCCGGCTTATTCTCGACGACAATACTTTGATTCATCTGTTGCGACATTTGTTGAGCAATTGCCCGCATGGGAACGTCGGACGAGCCGCCCGCAGAATATGGCACGACTATATGTATAAGATGGGATGGATAATCTGCAGCTCGCGCGAGCGCGGCGAAAGCCAAAGACAGGGTGAGTAGCGCTCCCGAACGCAGGAACCGTCGACTGTTCACTATTCACTCCTCCGAGGAGCGGACCCGCCCTAATTGTCCGAGTAAGATTCGTTTCATTATAATGACGGCCACAATGACGTAGGCTGCACTAAGCAATACGTCTTGGCAGTCGTTGATTCGCTGCTCGTTTCAAGCTGATGCTAACAGTCGCCGCGCCGCTGGGGCAAGGCTATAGGTTTCCACAACCGACGGGGCATTCAAGTTTGAGGATCGAGATCAGGTGAGCAATGCCGATGGACATAATCTCGACGGCAATGTTTTCGCGCTGCGCTTGGGCTCTCGCCGCCGTCGCACTTGCCGTCTGAACTATCGATCGCGAATGTGCCGAAGATGCATATCCTACTCACAGTATCGCGTCCCGTTTCCCCCGGGCCGAGCAAATGACCTGCTGGCTCGACGGCGACAAGATGAGCCAAATCTTGCGCCAGCCGATTGTCGTCGAGAGCAAAGCCGGTGCGGGCGGGAATATCGGCTCTCGCTTCGTCGCGAAGGCTCTGCCCGATGGATACACAATCCTTCCCGGCTTCAAGCCTTCTACCGGCCTACGAGTTGCGCGAAAACATTGTCCGCACTTCCAGCGCGGCGTAACTTGTCAGCATTTCCCGCCTCCCGCAGCTTCCGCGCGACGCATGCCAGCGCACTAAGAGATTCCGACTGCGTCTTCGGAGGGAGCAACAGCAGGAACACGATGTCCACTGGTTGGCCATCGATCGCGTCAAAATCGATCGGCTGCTTCAGCTTGGCGATTATCCCGAAGGGCTTGGCGATAGATGAAAGTCGCGCATGAGGAACAGCAATCCCGTTCCCCAAGCCCGTCGACCCTAATTTCTCTCTGTTAGTGAGTTCTGCGAGAATCTCTCCTGCTGGCACACTGATCTTTGTGCCGGCCGCGAGCGCGAGCTTTTCCAGAAGCTCGTTTTTGTCGCCAAGGCGAGCGTTGAAAAGGACATTCTCGCGCGAAAGAAAATCCGAAATCTGCATATATGCTCTGTATGGGTTTGCCTTCGGCGCTCAATCCGGAGCACGAAGTCGATAGCCGATCCCTGTTTCCGTCAGGATGTACTTCGGGCGCTCTGCATCATCCTCGATCTTCTGCCTAAGCTGTCGGACATAGACACGCAGGTACTGCGCGTCCGTGAGATCGTCCCACAACTCGCCAAGCAGAAACCTGTGCGTCAGCACCTTACCAGCATGTTGAACCAGTAGGCGAAGCAGTTCGTATTCCTTCGGCGAAAGCTTTACCTCTTGATCGCGAACCTTGACGATCCGTCTGACCAGATCGACCGACAGGTCCCCAACGTGAAACACTGGACGCTCCCCGTGCACCTGAAGCTGATGCCGAAGCGCTGCGCGCATGCGCGCGAGTAGCTCTTCCGTCCCGAACGGCTTCGTAACGTAATCGTCCGCGCCCAGATCGAGCGCTTTTACTTTGCCGGCCTCGTCACCGCGGCTCGAGAGCACGACGATCGGCACGTTTTCTTTGCGTGCCCGAAGTTTCCCCAGCAGGTCAAGCCCGTCCATATCCGGCAAGCCGAGATCGAGGATCACGATGTCTGGCTCCTCCGAAAGCTTCTCCAAGGCTGTGCGACCATCCGGCGCTTCAATCGTCGTATACCCTTGCGTTTGCAAGCCCATCCTGAGGAGCTTCCGGATCGGCGGCTCGTCGTCGATGACCAGAACTTTCAAAGCCGGTGATGTCATGCCGCGGTGTCCAACTTGGCGGCGTCGGCCGTGACCGGCAGCCGGATCGTGAGGACCGCGCCGGATCTGTCAGTCCGATTGGATGCGGTAATCGTGCCTTGCATGGCCCCGATAAAGCCGCGGGCAATCGCTAAGCCTAAACCGGTGCCGGGCCGCACCTGATCGCCCTTTTGGACACGGTAAAACTTATCGAAGATCCGCTCCACGTCACTTGCCGGGATTCCCACGCCTTCATCGACGATGTCCAGCACAACGGAATCGCCGTCTCGTCTGCCATTGATTTGGATTGTGCTTCCCCGTGCGGAATACTTCGCGGCATTGTCGAGCAGATTGAATATCGCCTGCTCGAACAGAACCTCGTCGATCTTCACCAGCGGAAGGTCGCGGTAGATGTCGAGCGCGACCTTATGCCGAGACAAGATCTTTTCGGCCCGCCGCAATGCACCGCCGATCACCTCGCCGATGGAATGCAGGCTGCTGTTGGGGGCGATGGCGCCGGATTCCAGCTTGGTCATGTCGAGAAGATTGGCGATGAAGCGATTGAGCCGCTCCGATTCGTCCACGATGGTCGAAACGAGCTCTTCCTTCTGTGCATCCGTGAGCTGGCCGGACATGCTCCGGAGTGCGCCGGCTGAACCCAATATCGCCGCAAGTGGCGTCTTCAGATCGTGCGAAATCGAAGTCAGCAGCGCCGACCTGAGATGTTCCGTCTCGACCGTCCGTTTGACCCGGTCCATGTCTTCGACCAGATGCACGCGCTCGATCGCGAGAGCGCTCTGGTCGCTGAGCGCATCCAGCAGCCGCCGTTCATCCGGAGTGAGCAGCGGCCCTGCCTTGTCACTGTCAATGCCCAGCACCCCTACGGGTCCACGCCCCGTCCGCATGGGAAGAAAAAGGCGCTTGGCCCCTGGCAACGTATCGGAGCCGCGGCCCGCAGCGCGGTTGTTCATCCACGCCCATTTTGCGGCGGCGAGATCCGCCTGGTCGAGCACGTCTTCGGGTGGATAACCGGCCGCGACGGCGATCGTCTCTCCTTCCGGCAGTAGCAAAACGACGCGGACCTTCAGCATCATGGCGATCTGATAAGCGGTCGCCCACAGCACGTCGTCGAGCGTCGCCACGCCGGCTAACTTCCGGCTGAATGCATACAGAGCCTCTGTCGTACGGGCGCGCGCCATTGCGGTCACCGCCTGCTCGCGCACCCGCGCGGCGACATTCGACACGATGATCGCCATCACGATAAAGAAAAAGAACGCGAGGGCGTTGTTCGGATCAGCGATCGTGAAGGTGTAGATCGGTGGCAGAAAGAAGAAATTGTAGCAAAGCGAGGCCACGACGCTTGCAAGAATAGATGGCCAGAGCCCGAACCGGGCCGCAATCGCCACAATGCCGGTCATGAACACGAGAACGACATTCTCAAGTCCGAAGAAAGGTTCGACGGTTTCCGCAATCCCGAGCGATACGGCGACTGCGACGACGGAGAGGATGTACGGCCACGGATCCAAGGCTTGAGGAGCTGTCCGCACTGTCTTCTTGGAAATGCGGTTCCCTTCCAATTCCTCGCCGGAAATAACGTGGACGCTGATTGAGCCGGCTCGTCGCACCAGATCATGCACGACGGAGCCGTGCAGAATCTCGAACCAGCGAGAGCGATTCGATTTACCGATGACAATCTGGGTGATGTTGTTGGCGCGCGCATAGGCGATGACATCATCCGCTACACGCCGTGCTCCGCCCGGTATCGTGACCGTCTCGCCACCGAGGTTCATCGCAAGACGAAGCGTATCGGCGATCCGATCGCGTTCCTCGTCGCTGAGCTGCGCGCTGCGGCCGGTTTCAATGTAGATCGCGGTCCAAGGCGCATGCAGCCGGTCGGCCAGGCGCTTCGTGGCACGCACCAATCCGGCGGCGCGCGGGTCCTCACTGATGCAGACCAGGAAGCGTTCGCCCGCAGCCCAGGGCCCCGGGATCGCTTTGGCCTGCATCTCGGCGAGCAACTGCTCGTCCACGCGTTCGGCGGTCCGGCGCAGCGCAAGCTCGCGCAAGGCGGTCAAATTGGCTGGCGAGAAGAAGTGTTCCAAAGCCCGCTCGGCTTGCTGCGGGATGTAGACCTTCCCTTCCTTCAGCCGCTGAATGAGATCCGAAGGTGTCAGATCGACGAGTTCTACGGCCTCGGCGCGATCGAAGATTTCGTCGGGCACCGTTTCCCGGACGCGGACGCGCGTAATCTGCGCGACCACGTCGTTGAGGCTCTCGATGTGCTGGATATTGACCGTTGTATAGACGTCGATGCCACTGTTCAAAATTTCTTCGACATCGAGGTAACGCTTGGGATGCCGGCTACCCGGAGCATTCGTATGCGCAAGCTCGTCCACCAGCGCGATCTGCGGCCGGCGCGCGATGATCGCGTCCAGATCCATCTCGTCGAGCAGACGACCTTTGTAGTCGATCCGTTTGCGCGGGACGGTCTCCAGGCCTTCAAGAAGCGCTTCGGTCTCCTTGCGGCCGTGCGTCTCGACCACGCCGACGACGATATCGTAGCCGTCTCTCTCCCGCGCGCGCGCGGTCTCCAACATGGCGTAAGTCTTGCCCACGCCGGGAGCGGCTCCCACGAAGATGCGCAGCTTCCCGACGCGGCTCTCTTCGCGCTTCGCTGCTTCCAGCAAAGCTTCCGGAGAGGGCCGTGCGGGATCGCGTTGATCCGTCATCCGTGGTCAAACAATTGGATTGAGCTGCGCCCTACCCCTTACTTGGCCGAGTCGAGAGCCAAATTCAGGGCCAGAACGTTCACGCGCGGCTCCCCGAGAAGGCCCAGCCACCGCGACTGGGTTTGTTCCTGGACGACCTGGCGCACGCGATCCTCCGGCATATTACGGGCCTTCGCGACTCGAGGCACCTGAAACATAGCCGCCTCCGGAGATATGTCCGGGTCGAGGCCGCTGCCGGAGGTCGTGACTAGGTCGATTGGGACCTGGGCAGAAGGGTTTTCGGCCTTCAGCTTATCTACATCGCTTTTCACGCGCTCGATGAGCGTCTTGCTGGTCGGCCCGAGATTGGAGCCGCCCGAGTTCGCAGCATTGTAGGGCGCATCGATCGTTTTGGTCGCATCCTTCGGATCGGGTGTGTTCGTCGCCGAAGGGCGGCCGTGGAAGTATTTGTCGTCCGCAAAGACCTGACCGATCAGTGCGGAGCCGACGACCTTGCCGTCCTTCTCGATCAGGCTGCCCTGCGACTGATACGGAAAGATCGCTTGGGCAATACCGGTCATGGCGAGCGGATAAGCGAGGCCGGTGATTGCCGTGAGGAGGACCAAGACGACGATTGCCGGGCGAATTTCTCTCAACATGTCGACTCTCCTCAGGCGAGATGCAAAGCGGTGACGACGAGGTCGATCGCCTTGATGCCGACGAACGGGATGATGATGCCGCCTGCGCCGTAGATGAGCAGATTGCGCCGGAGCAACGGGCCGGCGCCGATGGCGCGGAACGCGACGCCCTTCAGCGACAATGGAATGAGCGCGATGATGATCAGCGCGTTGAAGATGATCGCGGACAGGATTGCGCTCTGCGGGCTGGTCAGGTGCATGATGTTGAGCGCCTGCAGCTGCGGATAGAACGCGACGAACATCGCCGGGATGATCGCGAAGTATTTTGCTACGTCATTCGCGATCGAA
>Ga0207763_1000189_pt1 | contig 9690 bp, 7 predicted proteins | sample LuqExpMetageno50_FD_187808 | JGI IMG/M metagenome (GOLD analysis project Ga0207763, IMG submission 187808) | Tropical forest soil microbial communities from Luquillo Experimental Forest, Puerto Rico - Sample 50 (SPAdes) | ecosystem: Environmental > Terrestrial > Soil > Tropical forest ...
ATCCGACGCGTCCGCACGCAGCGCGAGCCAGAGGCCGTAGGCGGCCGCGGCGCCGATCAACGGCGCGCCGCGCACCTGCATCGTCGCAATCGCGCGCGCGGCGTCATCGAGGCTCGCGAGCCGTGCGGTCACGAAGCAATGTGGAAGCTGCGTCTGGTCTATGATGCCGACGCTCGTTCCGTCCGATTCCAGCCAGATCGTGCGGGTCGGCTTACCGTCGATGTTCATGCTGCGTTTCTAGCGAATTATGCCGCGGCTGTCGTCCTCTTGCCCGCGCCGGGGCTGTCCCGCATTCTCGCGGCCCGCAGGAGCAGCAAATGCCGATCGACCTCGAAAAAGAATACAACAACCGTGCGCGGGTGCCGGAACACCCGGAGATTTTCGCTCGCTGGGCGAACGAGGCGTCCACCCACCGCATGCGGCCGGGCGGCGAGCTCGATCTATTCTACGGGCCGTCGCCGAAGCAGATTCTCGATATCTTCCCGGCCGGAGACGACGCGCCGCTCGCGTTGTTCATTCATGGTGGTTGGTGGCGCTCGCTTTCGCCGAAAGATTTCAGCCAGATGGCAGCGGGCCCGAACGCGCACGGCGTCACAGTCGCCGTCGCGGGCTACGATCTCTGCCCGCAGGTCGGCATCGCCGACATCGTCGGCGAAATGCGCGCGGCGTGCCTGTTCCTCTGGCGCAAGTGTCGCAGGCGCATCACCGTCTACGGCCATTCGGCGGGCGGGCATCTCTCCGCCTGCATGGTCGCGACCGACTGGACGACGCTTGCACCGGATGCGCCGGCCGATCTCGTGCCCGCCGCTTATGCCGTGTCCGGCGTATACGATCTTGCTCCGCTGACGAAAATCTCGGTCAATGACGACCTGCGGTTAAACGAGACATGTGCGCACGCGTTATCGCCGCTCTATTGGCGTGTGCCGGCCGGGCGCATCCTGGATGCAGTGGTCGGCGCCGAAGAGTCGAGCGAGTTCTTGCGCCAAAGCCAGATCATCGCCGAAGCCTGGCGGCAGGGGCTCGCGACCACGCGATACGAAGCGCTGCCGGGCAATCATTTCACCGTCATCGATCCGCTGAGCGATGCCGGCAGCGGCATGACGAAGCGTGTGGTCGAGCTTGCGCGCGCGGTGCACGCCGAAGATCGCTAGCGTCACCGCGCGTCGAACCAGTACAATTTCGCGAACGATATCGTCAGCGCCGCGCCGACGAACACGATCATGCCGCGCGCGATACGCGGCGGGATGATGCGCGCGACATATGCGCCGGTGAGCCCGCCGGCGATCATGCCGGCCATCAGCGACAGAGTCTGAGGCCAGGCGACCGCGCCCTGCGCGATGAAGATGATCGAAGCGACAAGCGCATTCAGGCTCGACACGAAATTCTTCGCCACGTTTGCCGAGCGGTAATCGCCGGACGTGGCTATCGAGAACACCGCCAGGATCAGCACGCCGACGCCGGCGCCGAAATAGCCGCCGTAGAACGACACCGGCAGCAGTACCTTCAGGCTCGAGACGTCGAAATCGACGTAGCGGCCCTTGTGCGCCGCGCGTTGCCGGATCCAGCCGCCAATGCGTTCGGCATAAGCGAACAGCACGGTGGCGAAGCCCAGCAGGAGCGGAACGAGTATCGCGAACACGCGGCCGGGCGTCAGCATCAGAAGAATCGCGCCCGCGCCCGCGCCTGTGATGGAGGCGACGACCAATTCGACAAAGGCGCGGTTGAACGGCGGCAGTTGCGAGCGGTCGGAAAGCGCTGCGAGCATGCTCGCGGGCATCAGCGCGACCAGATTTGATGCCGCGGCGATCTGCGGCGGCAGGCCGGAAGCGATCAGAGCGGGATAGACCACCACGGCCGCGCCTCCGACGACCGATGCAATCATGCCGGCAAGCACGCCGACGCCGGCAAGCAATGTGAAGGCGTGGGGGTCCAACTCTGTCTCCCGCTCATTCCCACGAAAGCGGGAACCCAGATCCGGCTTAAGTGCCGGGCTTATTCGTCTGGCCCCCCGCTTGCGCGGGGGGTGAGCGGCCTATATCGCACGCCCGGCAGCCATCTCAAAACGTCAGAAAAACGCCTGGATGCCGGTCTGCGCTCGCCCGAGGATCAGGGCGTGGATGTCGTGAGTACCTTCGTACGTGTTCACGGTCTCCAAATTCGAGAGCACGCGCATCACGTGGTATTCCTCCGAGATGCCGTTGCCGCCGTGCATGTCGCGGGCGGTGCGCGCGATGTCGAGCGCCTTGCCGCAGTTGTTGCGCTTCATCAGCGAGATCGACGGCGGCGCGGCTTTGCCCTGCTCCAGCATGCGGCCGAGCCGCAGCGCACCGGACAGGCCGAGCGCGATCTCGGTCTGCATGTCGGCGAGCTTCTTCTGGACCAGCTGATTGGCGGAGAGCGGCCGGCCGAACTGCTTGCGGTCGAGCGTGTATTGTCGCGCGGCGTGCCAGCAGAATTCCGCCGCGCCCATCGCGCCCCAGGCAATGCCGTAGCGCGCATTGTTCAGGCAGCCGAACGGACCGGCTAGCCCTTTCGCGTTCGGAAGGTAGTTTTCGTCGGGGACGAAACAGTTCTCGAGCACCACCTCGCCGGTGATCGAGGCGCGCAAGGAAAGCTTGCCTTCGATCTTCGGGGTCGAGAACCCTTTCACGCCGCGCTCGACGATGAAGCCACGGATGACACCGTCGAGCTTCGCCCAGATCACCGCGACATCGGCGACCGGCGCATTTGAAATCCAGGTTTTGGCGCCGTTGAGCTTGTAGCCGCCGTCGACCTTCTCCGCGCGTGTCACCATCGAGCCCGGATCGGAGCCGTGGTCCGGCTCGGTCAGACCGAAGCAGCCGATCAGCTCGCCGGTCGCAAGCTTGGGCAGGTATTTGCGGCGCTGCGCCTCGGTGCCGTAGGCATAGATCGGGTACATCACCAGCGAGGACTGCACCGACATCATCGAGCGGTAACCGGAGTCGACGCGCTCGATCTCGCGCGCGATCAGGCCATACGCGACATAGCCGAGCCCCGCGCCGCCGTATTCCTCCGGAATGGTCGGCCCGAGCAGGCCGAGCTTGCCCATCTCGGGCAGCGTGTCCGGGTCGTATTTCTCCTCGCGATAGGCCTGCAGGATGCGCGGCATTAGGTAGTCCTGCGCAAAGCCGCGCGCGGTGTCGCGCACCATACGCTCTTCCTCGGTCAACTCGAATTCGATGCCGAGCGGGTCTTCCCACTGGAAAGCGGAATCCTTCAGCATTTTCGGGCGGTTGTCGCGCTGTTCCGCGGGTTGAGCCATATCGACCTCCTCAGGCTTTGGCCGGGGTCATTATAGCCGGGCAGGCGGGGGGGCAAGGGACGAAGTCAAGTCGCGACGGGCGCCCTCAACCGACCTCAGGTTCGATCCGCCTGGCGCCCGTTAGCAGGCGCTGCACTTTCTCGGCGAGTTCGCCGGTGACGAGGGGCTTGCTGACGTCGACTGCGATTCTCAGTCCGCCGCCGGAATTTGGCAAGTGCTTGATTAGATTGGTGTATGTTAGCCGACGACGCGACGCTTTTCGTCAGATGCAAAAAGCCCGATCAAAGCGCGCTTGATCGCCGCCTGGCGCATGGGCGAGGTGATCTGCGCGCCCAAGAGGTCGGTCACATAGAAGACGTCGACGACGCGCTCGCCGAAAGTAGCGACATGCGCCGAGGCGATGTTCAGGTTGAGCTTTGAGAGAGCGGCGGTCAATTCGTACAGCAGGCCGGGACGGTCGAGACCGGTGACCTCCACCATCGTGTAGCGGTGGGACCACTGGTTGTTGATGGTGACTTCCGGCTCCAGCGCGAAGGCGCGGATGCGGCCTTTTGGGGCGATCTTCGTGCCGATCAGATCGGGCAATTTGAGCTGGCCTCCCAACGCCTTCTCGATTGAATCCGCGATGCGAAGCGCCCGCCGCTCCTCGTCCTCGTCACGATCGAATTCGCGGCTGAGCGAGATCGTGTCGAGCGCACGGCCATCGGTCGTGGTGTAGATCTGCGCATCGACGATGTTCGCGCCCGCCATCGCGCAGGCGCCGGCGATGATTGACAACAGCCACGGATGGTCGGGCGCGAGCACGGTCAACTCGGTCACCGCGCGCGCGCGGTCGAAGCGCGTGCCGATTGTCAGCGACTTGCCGCCATCCTCGGCTGCCGCGACAAAGCGTGCGTGCTCGACCTTGTGCGCGAGGTCGACCTTGAGCCAATAGGCTGGATAGTGCCTGGCAATGTATGCGTCGAGCCGCTCGGCCGGCCAATCGGACATCGCAGCACGGAATTCGCGTTGCGCCATCTCGACGCGCTGCGCGCGATTGACCTCGGAGAAGCCGCCGGTCAGCACCGGCTCCGTCTCGTAGTAGAGCGTGCGCAGAAGCTGCGCCTTCCAACCGTTCCAGACGCCAGGCCCGACGGCCGTGATGTCGGCGACAGTCAGAATCGTGAGCAGCTTGAGGCGCTCGACGTCCTGTACCACGGCCGCAAAGTTCTCGATCGTCTTGCGGTCCGACAGGTCGCGCGACTGCGCAACGCTCGACATGATGAGATGGACCTCGATCAGCCAAGCGACGAGATCGGTCTCGTTCGGCGAGAAGCCGAGCCGCGGACAAAAGCGTCGGGCAACACGTGCGCCCGCGATCGAATGATCCTCCGGACGTCCCTTCGCGATGTCGTGCAGGAACAGCGCGACGTACAGGATGCGCCGGTGCGCCGGATCGATCGTGCGCAAGAGTTCGAAAAGCAGCGGCGTGTCAGTCGTGCCGCGTTCCATTTCCGCCAAGACGCCGATGCAGCGCACCAGATGTTCGTCCACCGTGTAGTGGTGGTACATATTGAACTGCATCATCGCGACGATCTTGCCGAACTCCATAAAAAAGGGGCCGAGCACGCCGGCCTCGTTCATCCGCCGCAAAACGGTTTCGGGATCGTTGTGCGATGTGAGAATCTCCAGGAATAGCCGATTGGCTTCCTCATTCTCTCGCAGTTCGGGTCCGATCAGCTTCAAGGAGCGCTTGATCGTGCGCATCGTGTCGGGGTGGAAGGCGAGATTGTGCTTCTGCGCGAGTTCGAACACTCGGATCAGGTTGACCGGATCGCGCTCGAACACGTTCGGCTTGGCGCAGCGGATGCGGTTATGCTCGACGATGAAATCGTCGTTGTCGTCCAATGTCCGCCGCTTCACAGGCCGAAGCTTCGCCATCACGCGGCTCAAGACCGGCACGCTCTTGGCGTGGCTGTCTTCCAATTCGGCGCACAGGATCGCGGTGAGGTCGCCGACGTCCTTGGCGACCAAGAAGTAGTGCTTCATGAAGCGCTCGACGTCCTGCAGGCCGGGATGCTCGGTGTAGCCGAGCCGGACAGCGATCTCGCGCTGGATATCAAAGGAAAGCCGCTCTTCCGCGCGACCGGCGAGGAAATGCATGTTGCAGCGAACCGACCAGAGGAAATCTTCGCAGCGGCGAAACAGCTCGTATTCTTCGCTCTCGAAAACGCCGCGCGCGATCAATTCCTCGGGTGTGCGCACGCGGTAGACGTATTTCGCGATCCAGAACAAAGTGTGCAGGTCGCGTAAGCCGCCTTTGCCGTCCTTCACGTTCGGCTCGACGAGATAGCGCGACTGCCCGCTGCGCCGGTGGCGCTCCTCGCGCTCGGCAAGTTTCGCCGTGACGAATTCGGTGGCGGTGCCGCGGACGACTTCCTCGTCGAAGCGTTTGATCAGTTCGTCGAACAGCGCGCGGTCGCCGAGCAGGAAACGCGCCTCGAGAATGGCGGTGCGGATGGTGATGTCCGATTTGCTCTGGCGGATGCATTCGTCGACCGAGCGCGTCGCATGCCCGACCTTCAGGCCGAGGTCCCAGAGACAATAGAGGATCGCTTCGGCGATCGATTCGCCCCACGCCGTTTGCTTGTACGGAAGCACGAACAACAAATCGATGTCGGAGCCGGGCGCCTGCAGTCCGCGCCCGTAGCCGCCGGTCGCAACCACCGCCATCCGCTCGGCTTCGGATGGGTTCGTCGACGGATAAAGGTGTTTGCGGGCAAAATCGAACAGCAGCCGGATGATCTCGTCTTCCATCCGGCACAAGCGCTCGGCACAGCGGCGGCCGTGCTTGTCTTCGAGCAGCCGGCGCTCGGCTTCGGCGCGGCCTTTGGCAAGCGCGGATTTGAGCCGCTGCGCGACGGCGGTCCTCAGTTCATGCTCGCCGCCGGGGCGGTCAGTCGCGAGCCGTTCGAGCTCGCGCGCGATCGCCTCAGTATCGATCAACTCGTCCAAACGGACGCCGTGACTGGAATGATCGACCGCGAGATCCATGCGCATCCGGGATAGCCGAGGCGGGGCGGAGTGTCACGTCCAACCGTTCCGAAGAGGGCTGACGAACCGCGGTGATATGTGGTTTCCTGCCACGTCATGTTCACGGCAAGGCCGGGGAGAGCCACGGATGCGTATGTTCCAGGTCTGTGTTTGCGGCCAGCCGCTGCAATGCAACGAGCAGCCGACCCCTACTCCCAAGGGCGGTGAAGTCCTGCTTAAAGTTTTGGCAGCGGGCGTCTGCCACAGCGACCTGCACCTGGCAGACGGTTACTTCGACCTCGGCGGAGGCAAAAAGCTGAGCCTGACGGACCGGGGCATGAAGCTGCCTGTAACCCTCGGTCATGAAAATGTAGGCGAGGTGGTCGCAGTCGGGCCGGAGGCGAAAGGCGTCAAAGTCGGGGAGCGCATGCTGGCAGACCCGTGGATCGGCTGCGGCACCTGCGGACCGTGCCAGCGCGGTGAAGATAACCTCTGCCGCGCGATGCGCAGCCTCGGGGTGTTCTCGAACGGCGGCTACGCCGACTACATCATGGTTCCTGACACCCGCTATTTGTTCGATATCGGCAACCTGCCGCCCGAGCGCGCCGCGCCGCTCGCCTGCTCCGGCGTGACCACCTACGGCGCGCTGAAGAAGGTGCCAACGCTGAAGACCGAGCCGACGGTCATCATCGGCGCCGGCGGCCTCGGGCTGATGTGCCTGGCGCTGCACAAGATGATGGGCGGACACTCGGCCATCGTGGTCGACATCGATCCGGTCAAGCGCGCGGCCGCACGCGAGGCGGGCGCCGCCCATATCGTGGACGGCGCCGCGCCCGACGCCGTGCAGCAGATCGTCAACATCACGAATGGCGGCGCGTGGGCGGCGATCGACCTCGTCGGCTCCTCGCAGAGCGCGCGCGTCGGCTACGACAGCCTGATCAAAGGCGGCAAATACATCATGGTCGGCCTGTATGGCGGAGATTTTACCGTGTCGCTGCCGCCGATCCCGATGCGCGCGCTGACCATCCAGGGCTCCTACGTGGGCAGCCCGTCCGAAATGGGCGAACTATTGGACCTGGTCCGCCGTACCGGCCTGCCGCCGGTGCCGGTGGCGACGCGCCCGCTCGACGACGTCAACGCGGTCATGGACGAGCTGCGCGCCGGCAAGGTGATCGGGCGCGTAGTGCTGCAGCCGTAAATCGTTTTCCGAACTGCCCCTCACCCCGACCCTCTCCCGACAAGCGGGGAGAGGGAGAACAGCATGCCTCCCGACCTCGTCTTCGCCGTCACGCTGATCAGCAAAATGGCCATCACGGCTGCATTCGTCGTGACGGCGACGGTGACGGCCGAACGCGCCGGTCCGCTGATCGGGGGATTGGTCGCGACGCTGCCGATAGGCGCAGGGCCCGCCTACGTGTTTCTCGCGCTCGAGCACAATTCGCAATTCATCGCGCAGGGCTCGGTCGCGAGCCTTGCGATCAATGCGATCAACGTGACCTTCGCGGTCACATACACGCTGCTCGCGCAAAGGCGCTCGCTCGCCGTCAGCCTCGGACTGACCTACGCCATCTGGACCGGGCTCGCGCTGACTGTCAATTCCGTGCAGTGGTCGCTTGCGCCAGCGCTGGCGATCAATGCCGTGACGCTCGGGATCGGACTATGGCTGGTGCGCCCGCTCCGGCACGTGCCGATGATGCGCCTGCGCCGGTACTGGTCCGATTACGCCATCCGCGCGGGCCTCGTCGCGTCGATCGTCGGCGTGCTTGTTACCTTCAGCACGCGCATCGGTCCTTACGCGAGCGGGCTTCTGGCCGTGTTTCCGGTCGTGCTGACGAGCATTATCCTGATTTTACATAACCGCGTCGGCGGAAAGCCGACGGCGGCGGTGATGGCAAACGCCGTGCTCGGATTGGCCGGCTTCGGCTTGTGCTGCCTTGCGCTGCATCTGACCGCAGAGCCGCTCGGCAAATGGGCCGGGCTCGCCATTGCGCTTGCGGTGTCGATCGGCTGGAGCGTCGCCGTGCTGTTCGCGCGTAAGGCGGGAATAAAGGTGTAAACTGCCGGCATGGACAGCGCGTCGGGAAGTCCGCAAACTACGAACCGCCGCGGTTCGTGAGCACGTTCAATGGTCTTTTTCAAAAGCAAGGCAACGGGAATGTCCGATCCTCTCTTCTCGCTTTCGCGCCGCGCCCTCGTCAAAGGAGCCGGCCTTGGCATTGGCGCAGGCCTCGTTGCCGGCGTTGCCGAATCGGCGCCGGCCGAGCCAACCGCAGCGATCTGGAGCGCTGAGTACTGGACGCAAAAGGGCGACGTGAAGCTCAACGTCTGGCGCAAGCGGGCGGGCGCACCGAAGCAGGGCGAGCAGGCGTTACCCATTGTCTTCCTGGTGCACGGTTCGTCGAACTCCGCGCGCGCCTCATACGACCTCGCGGTGCCCGGCAAAGGCGAATACTCGCTGATGAACGTCCTCGCGAGCGCCGGTTTCGACGTGTGGACGATGGATCACGACGGCTACGGGCGATCCGGATCGTCGGGCAATAGCTCCGACATCGCGAGCGGCGTCGAGGATCTCAAGTCCGCAATGCCGGTCGTGATAAAAGAGACCGGGCAGGCCAAGGCGCATTTCTTCGGCACGTCGTCCGGTGCGATCCGTGCAGCGGCTTTCGCGCAGGCCCAGCCCGACCATGTCGGGCGTCTCGTCCTCAGCGCGTTCACTTATAAAGGCAATGGTGCGGCCGAGATCGAGCGGCGGCGCAAGCGCATCGAGCAACTGCGCGCCAGCACCCGGCGCAAGCGCGATGCCGCGATGGTCCGTTCGATTTTTACCCGCGATGGACATGCGGATTTGTATGATCCGGCGGTTGCGGAGGCGGTCATCGCGGACGATTTGAAGTTCGGCGACGAGGTGCCGAGCGGCACCTACCTCGACATGGCGGCGAATCTTCCGATCGTCGATCCGAAGAAGGTCATCTCACCGGTGCTTATGCTGCGAGGCGAGTTCGACGGCAACTCGACCAACGACGACCTGCTCGATTTTTATCGTCAGCTGCCGAACGGCGACCGCCAGTTCGTCATCCTGCCGCAGATCGCGCATAGCCCGCAGTGGAGCAAGAACCGCCACCTGTTCTACTACGCACTACGCAATTTTCTCGCTGAGCCGGAGCCGGTGCGGGCCTGACGCCGCTACGGTCTGGGTTCGACAACCCCCACGCTAGGTGCTTCGAGCGTCGGGCGTCGCTACGTCCTTCAGCGCCTCTTTCAGCGTATTCGCACTTTTCTGCAGGCTGGCGCGTTCCTCGTCCGACAATTCGGGATCGAGCACGGCCTCGATGCCGTTACGGCCGACGACGCTCGGCAGCGACAGCGTGACGCCGAACCGCTCCTGGAAGCTCCCG
>Ga0207763_1000232_pt1 | contig 8829 bp, 9 predicted proteins | sample LuqExpMetageno50_FD_187808 | JGI IMG/M metagenome (GOLD analysis project Ga0207763, IMG submission 187808) | Tropical forest soil microbial communities from Luquillo Experimental Forest, Puerto Rico - Sample 50 (SPAdes) | ecosystem: Environmental > Terrestrial > Soil > Tropical forest ...
CGTGACCAGTGCCGCCACGCGCCTTCGGCGAGGCCGTAGTAGAACGGCAGCGTGACGATATCGAGCCCGACGTCGGTCGCTCCTTGCACGTTGTCATGGCCGCGGAAGATGTTGGCGCCCGCGCCGGCCTTGCCGACGTTGCCTGCCTTTCCATTTCCACACGCCTCCGCTAGACCGCGCTTTGGCCGCCCGCGAATGGCGCGGTCGAAAGGGGAGCATGCACCGCACTGGATTGATCGTGGCGCTCGCGATCGGCGTCATCGCCGGCCTCGTATTCGGCCTGATTCCGTCGCTCGATTTGCGCATCGCCGAACTGTTCTATGCGGTGACCGACGCGAACGGGAACACGTTCGCCTGGCGACTCTCGCCGACCCTGCTCAAGGTGCACAACATCGCCCTGAACGCAGGCTTCGTCTTCTTGCTGCCCGTCGTCATCGCGGTCGTGTGGAAGCTGATAGTGCCGCGCCGACCGATGCTGATTTCGGCGCGGGCCGCCGTGTTTCTTATCGTCACGATGCTGCTCGGTCCCGGTCTGCTGGTGAACGTCGCACTGAAAGACCATTGGGGACGTTCGCGGCCCATCGACGTCACCCAGTTTGGCGGAAGCGAGCACTTCGTGCCGTGGTGGGACCCGCGCGGCGATTGTCCGAACAACTGCTCGTTCGTCTCCGGCGATGTCGCGACCGTCGCTTGGACCTTTGCGCCCGCTGCGCTCGTGCCAGGCCTATGGCAGCCGCTGGCGTTTGCCGGCGCATTGGCCCTGACCGGGTTCATGGCGGCGATCCGGATGATGGCGGGCGCACATTTCCCGTCCGACACGATCTTCGCCGGTGTGTTCACCTTTCTCCTGATTTGGCTGGCGTACGGGTTGATCTACCGCTGGCCGGCGACGCGGCTCGACGACAAGGTGCTCGACGAGAGGCTTGCCCGGTTCTCGCTTTTCGGGCGCCGCGCAGGATAAGATCGGCCGGAAGAGGTTGGACATGGCCGACGCGGACAAGGTTAAACGCATCCTGCAGATGAAGGCGCGGGCGCTCGGCGACCCGCAGCAGGTTCTCTCGCTCATGCGGACCGCGACGCCGTTCTATCGCGCGCTGGGCGCCGCGAATTTCCGTGTGCTGCAGAATGTCGACGACCCGGCGCAGTTCGTGATCGAGATCGAATATGAGGCCGCCGCCGCGCTGGAATTGAACCGGCAGAAGGTCGCGTCCGACCCGATGGTCCGGACCTTCCTGCAAGGCTGGAAGCAGATGCTTGCCGGCAGCGCCGACGTGGACGTCTACCAGGACGTGACGGGGTAGCGTCTACGGCCCGGCCTTGACCTTGAGCGGCGGCTTGAGTTCAACACCGGCCGAACACTGCCGGGCCACGCCCGGCCGAGCCAGAAAGCCCGTCTATGTCTGACAAAAGCGTCAAAAAGGTCGTGCTCGCCTACTCCGGCGGCCTCGACACCTCGATCATCCTGAAATGGCTGCAGACGACGTATGGCTGCGAAGTGGTGACATTCACCGCCGATCTCGGCCAGGGCGAGGAGCTCGGCCCCGCGCGAGAGAAGGCGCTGCGCGCCGGCATCAAGCCGGAGAACATCTTCATCGAGGATCTGCGCGAAGAATTCGTGCGCGACTTCGTGTTCCCGATGTTCCGCGCAAATACCGTCTATGAGGGTCAGTATCTGCTCGGCACCTCGATCGCACGGCCGCTGATCGCGAAGACTCAGATCGACATCGCCCGCAAGGTCGGCGCCGACGCCGTCTGTCATGGCGCGACCGGCAAGGGCAACGATCAGGTGCGTTTCGAGCTTTCCTATTACGCGCTCGAGCCGGGCATCAAAATCATCGCGCCGTGGCGGGAATGGAAATTCAAGGGCCGCGAGGAATTGCTGCAGTTCGCGCGCGACCACCAGATTACGATCACCAAGGACAAAGAAGGCGAGGCGCCGTTCTCGGTCGACGCCAACCTCCTGCACTCGTCTTCCGAAGGCAAAGTGCTGGAGGACCCGGCCAAGGAAGCGCCGTCGATCGTCTATCAGCGCACCATCTCGCCGATGGAGGCGCCCGATAAGCCGACCGAAATCAGGATCGGCTTCAAGCGCGGCGATGCGGTGAGCCTCAACGGCAAGGACATGTCGCCCGCGACCTTGCTCGCGGCGCTGAATAAGCTCGGACATGACAACGGCATCGGCCGCATCGACCTCGTCGAGAACCGATTCGTCGGCATGAAGTCGCGCGGCGTTTACGAGACGCCCGGCGGCACGATCCTCCTGCAGGCGCATCGGGCGATTGAATCGATCACGCTCGACCGCGGAGCCGGCCATCTCAAGGACGAATTGATGCCGCGCTATGCCGAGCTGGTCTACAACGGGTTCTGGTTCTCGCCGGAACGCGAGATGCTGCAGGCGGCCATCGACAAGTCACAGGATATGGTCGAAGGTGACGTGCGGCTGAAATTGTACAAGGGCAATGTGATCGTCACCGGCCGCGAGAGCCCAGCGTCGCTCTATTCGTCTACGCTGGTGACGTTCGAGGATGACAAGGGCGCTTACGACCAGAAGGACGCGGAAGGCTTCATCAAGCTCAACGCACTGCGTCTGCGCACGCTTGGGCAACGGCGCCAGCGTTCAAAAAAGAACTGAACGGGGGACGGAATGCGCGGGGGGATTTTTCTGCTGCTGGCCGCGGCGGCGCTTGGCGCATGCTCGAACGCGAACAAGGAAGTAGCGGTTGATCCAAATATCGTCCCGACGGATTACCGCCGCGAAATCCTCAACACATTGCAAAAGTCGCTCGACAATCCGGCGAACGTGCGCGACGCCGCCGTCAGCGATCCGGTGCTGCGCTCGAGCGGCCAGGAGCAGCGCTATTCCATCTGCGTGCGAGAGAATTCACGCGATCCCAGCGGCCAGTTCATGGGGCCGAAGGAGCACATCGGCTGGTTCTACGCCGGCCGCCTCAATCAACTGATCGATGCAGCGCCGGGCCAGTGCGCCGGCGCGGCCTATCGGCCGTGGCCCGAATTGGAAAAGCTCTGCCAGGCCACCAAGTGTGAGTGACAACGGCTGCTATTCGGGAGTAACCGCAGTACCAGCTTCCGCCGTTTCGCTCGCTTGAGCCTTCGGTTCGGCCTCCTTCAAATCCGACACGAGCGGCAGATGGTTGCGCTACTTCCCCGCGATCTCCGCCGCAACGCGCTTCATCTGCACGAAGCATCTCTGGGCGTCAGCCCATGTCGACCGTCACCTTGCGGTTCCTCGCCGAGATTGGGTTTCAAACCGGTGACGCGCCCCTTGTCGGCTGTTCCGCGTGGCGCCCCCCGAAGCTTGTTATTTCCCCGCGAGTTTCGCCGCGTCGTCGCGCACGCTCTTGTCCACGAGATCGGCAACCGGCCGCGCCTTCGGGATGACGTTTGCGCCTGCGAAAAGCTCTTCCATCCACTCGATGCGGTCCTCGGGGATGGCGAGGTTCGGATCGATCTGCTTGTTCTCGATCGCCTGATTGACGATAAAGCCCGCGCGCTTGTCCTCGGTTCCGGTATGCGTCATTTCGTGTGCGAGATTGACCGCCTCCTGCGGATGCTCCTCGGCGAATTTGTACGCCTCCATTTCCGCCGCGATGAATTTGATCAATTCGTCGCGCTTGTTCTTCAGCACGCTCGCATTGGTCGCGATGCACAAACGCAGGAACTTCGGCACGACGTCGGTCGCCGACATCAGCACGTGCACGTCATTCGGCATCACCGGCACGAACTCGTTCGATACGACCGCAGCGTCAGTGATGCCTGAGACCAGCGATTTGTAGCGATCGAGGTCGGCACCTTGCGGCGCGAGTTTGACGTCGGCCAGCGGCACCTTCTTTTCCTGCAGCATGCCCTTGAACACGAGATCCGGCAGCGAACCGGGCGCCGAGATCGCGACCGTGTGGCCCTTCAAATCCTGCGGCGTCTTGATCGCGGTCTTCGCCAGTACGACCTGCGGCATTCCCGGCCAGTTGCAGCCGACGATCTTCACGCCGGTGCCGCGCGCGGCCGCGACGATTTCTTCCGCCGCGCCCATGTCGACGCTGTCGATCTCGCCCGCGATCAGCGCTTTCATCAGCGTGGCGCCGGCCTTGATCTGCGTAAGCTCGACCTTCAGCCCGTGCTTCTTGGCGAAGTCGCGCGTCGCGACCATGCCGATGATGCCGGAGTCGGCCTTCGCCTCCAGCATGCCGTGCTTCCAGACTATCTCCTGTGCCTGCGTGGCCGTCATCGTGCCGAGCAGAATGGCGGCGAGGGCGAGTGGTCTCAGTGCGGGCATGCGGGTCCTCCTGGATATCCTATTATTGCGGCGCTGGCCGATTGTGTGGAAAAGGAGGTTACGAGACGCGTTGCAGCCCGACAACCGGCTGATGCGGAAATGCTACGTAGGGATGCGTAGGGAAATGCTGCGTGGTATGAGTCCGCGCTTCGTGCGGACGACAGTCACAAGTTGTTCAATTCCTGCAATTTCTCTTTCGCTACCTGCCGGTGCTCCGGCCGCATGTGGCTCGCAACCAGCCTGATTGCCGCCGCGAGCACGGCCGCATCATCGGTGAACCCGATCACCGGAAGCATGTCAGGAATGGCGTCGAAGGGCAGCACGAAATAGGCAATCGCCGCGAACAGTGTCGCCTTTACCTGCGTCGGGGTCGCGCGGTCGAACGCGCAGTAGTAGGCTGCGAGCAAGTCTTCGGCGAAGGGAAGATGCGCGGCGACGCGGCGAAGCTTGCGCCAGAAGTCCTGGCGCAAGGCACCGTCCTCTTTCCCGGCCTGCGATCCGCGCCGGAATGCCGCGCTTGCGAATACCATGAGCTGGCATCTGGTTTCCCGCGCATGCTAGCGCAAGCCTAACCGCCGGCGATCTTGTCCATCGCCTCGGCGAGCTTCACGTCGAGCTCCGTCAGCCCGCCCGCGTCATGCGTCGACATCGTCACGTTCACGGTCTTGTAGACGTTCGACCATTCCGGATGGTGATCCATCTTCTCCGCGACCAGCGCGGCGCGGGTCATGAAGCCGAACGCCTCATTGAAGTTCTTGAACGTAAAGGTCTTCGAGATCGCGTCGCGGCCGGACACTTCCGACCAACCGGATAGCCGGGCGAGCGCGGCCTTGCGGGATTCTGCAGCGAGCTTCTGTGCCATCGGGCGGCTCCGTAGGCTACCGGCCGCCTCGCAATGCGCGGGCGGAACCCTTATCTGACCAGAACGGGCCTGATGTCACGGGGTTTCCATGTCCTGGTCATTGAATATCGGTCGCGTCGCGGGCACTGTCGTCCGCATCCACCTCACCTTCGTGATTTTTCTCGCCTGGATTTTCGTTGCCAACTACGCGGCGGGTGGATTGCCGAGCGCCTGGAACAGCGTGGCGTTCGTGCTGCTGTTGTTCTTCTGTGTGCTGCTGCACGAGTTCGGGCACATCTTCACGGCACGCGCCTTTGGCGTCACGACGCCTTACGTCACGCTCTTGCCGATCGGCGGCGTCGCGCAGCTCGAGCGCATCCCGGAAGAATCCGGCCAGGAATTTCTCATCGCGATTGCCGGGCCGCTGGTGAACGTCGCCATCGCGGGCGTGCTCATTCTGCTCGGCGCGGACATCATGGTGCCGCATGCTGCAGCCGTCGAAGACATGCACATTTCGATGCTGGACCGGCTCGCCGCGGTCAACATCTTCCTCGCGCTGTTCAATTTAATTCCTGCCTTCCCGATGGATGGCGGCCGCGTCTTGCGTGCCGCGCTGGCAAGCAAGTTCGGCTACGTGCGCGCGACCGAAATCGCCGCGCATATCGGCCAGTTCGTCGCCCTAGCGCTCGGCTTCTTCGGGCTTTTGTATAATCCGCTGCTGATCTTCATCGCGATCTTCGTCTATCTCGCCGCGTCGTCGGAGGCGCACATGGTCGCCTTGCGTGCAGTCTCCCGCGGCGTCCCGGTGAGCGTCGCGATGCGCACGCAGTTTCTCACGTTGGTGCCGCGCGCGCATATCGACGAGGCGGTGCATGCGCTGTTGCAGACGGCGCAGGGCGAGTTTCCGGTGGTCGACGATGCGGGCAAGCCGGTCGGCGTGCTCGGCCGCGCCGATCTCATCCGCGCGATCAAGACGCTCGGGCCGGATGCAAGCGTCGCCGACGCGATGAGCTCGCAGTTGCCGGTGATCGGCCATCGCGCGACGCTGGAGCAGGCGCTCAAGCTGTTGCAGGATAAATCGGCGCCGGCGGTCGGCGTGACCGATCGCGATGGCAAGCTCGTCGGTCTGGTTACCAACGAGACCATCGCCGAGATGATGATGCTGAAGGAATCGTTGCCGAAAGGCGTGAAACTCGGTCCCTGGAGCCGTCCCGCAGGGGTGTAGGGGGCGTTGCTTCTGCCGCAGTGATGACTATATTGCGGCGCAACAGAGTGTCGCGGGCCCTTGGCAAAGTGGCCCGCGCTTTGATTTTCGGAACCCGGACAATATGCAACTCCGCAACGTCGCCATTATCGCGCACGTCGACCACGGCAAGACCACTCTGGTCGACCGGCTCCTGCAGCAATCCGGCGTTTATCGGGAAAACGAGCGTCAGGTCGAACGCGCGATGGATTCCAATGATCTGGAGCGCGAGCGCGGCATCACGATCCTGGCCAAGGCGACCTCGGTCGAATGGCAGGGCACACGGATCAACATCGTCGACACGCCCGGCCACGCCGATTTCGGCGGCGAGGTCGAGCGCATCCTCAATATGGTGGACGGCGCGCTGGTGCTGGTCGACGCGGCGGAAGGCCCATTGCCGCAGACGAAGTTCGTCGTCTCCAAGGCGCTGAAGATGGGGCTCAAGCCCATCGTCGTGATCAACAAGGTCGATCGTCCCGATGCGCGCGCGACCGAGGTCGTGAACGAGGTGTTCGATCTGTTCGCCGCGCTCGATGCGACCGACGAGCAACTCGATTTTCCGATTCTCTACGGCTCGGCGAAGCAGGGCTGGATGGCTGAATCGCTCGAAGGTCCGCAGGACCAGGGCATGAAGCCGCTGTTCGATTTGGTGCTGCGCCACGTGCAGCCGCCTCAGGTCGAGGAAGGGCAGTTCCGGCTGCTCGGCACCATTATTGAGGCCAACAACTATCTCGGACGCATCATCACCGGCCGTATTACCTCCGGTGCCGTGAAGCCGAACCAAGCCGTTAAGGCGCTCGATCGCGACGGCAAGCTCATCGAGAATGGCCGCATCACGAAGGTGCTCGCTTTCCGTGGGCTCGAGCGCCAGCCGGTCGAAGAGGCCGAGGCCGGCGACATCGTCGCGCTCGCGGGTCTTCCGAACGCCACCGTGGCGATGACCATCTGTGACCCGTCGGTCGAGGCGCCGCTGGCGGCGCAGCCGATCGATCCGCCGACTCTGTCGATGACTTTCCGCGTGAACGACTCGCCCCTCGCCGGCACGGAGGGCTCGAAGGTCACAGGCCGCATGATCCGTGACCGTCTGCTGCGCGAAGCGGAAGGCAACGTCGCGCTGCGCGTGCGCGAGAGCGACGAGAAGGATTCGATGGAGGTCGCCGGCCGCGGGGAACTGCAGCTTGGTATTTTGATCGAAACGATGCGCCGCGAGGGATTTGAACTTTCGGTGTCGCGGCCGAAAGTGCTGTTCCGTCGCAACGAGAACGACGAATTGGAAGAGCCGATCGAAGAGGTCGTGATCGACGTCGACGAGGACTATTCCGGCGTGGTCGTGCAGAAGATGTCCGAGCGCAAGGCCGAGATGACGGAGCTGAAACCCTCCGGCGGCGGACGCGTGCGGCTCGTTTTCAACGCGCCGACGCGCGGACTGATCGGCTACCAGGGCGAACTGCTCACCGACTCGCGTGGCACGGCGATCATGAACCGAATCTTCCATTCCTACGCACCCTACAAGGGCGCGATCCAGGGCCGGCGCAATGGCGTTTTGATCTCGAACGACAAGGGCGAGGCGGTCGCCTACGCGCTGTGGAATCTGGAAGACCGCGGGCCGATGATGATCGAGCCGGGCTGGAAGGTTTACATCGGCATGATCGTTGGTGAACACACGCGCGACAACGATCTAATCGTCAACGTGCTCAAGGGCAAGCAACTCACTAATATCCGCACGACCTCGAAGGACGAGGCGATCCGGCTTACGCCGCCGATCCGCATGACACTAGAAAAAGCGCTCGCCTACATCCAGGACGACGAGCTGGTCGAGGTGACGCCGAAGTCGATCCGGCTGCGCAAGAAGTTGCTGGACGAGAACGACCGCAAGAAAGCCGAGCGCAGCAAGGAAGCCGAGGCGGTCTAGCTTCCCAGGTACGGCGTAGTTGATTCAGGTCAAAAGGAACGCGCGTTCGGAGTAGTTTTCGAAGAATGCGGCGCATTTCCGCCGCATGCTTTCCTCAATGCGAACAAGCGGCTCCACCATAGCTGTGGCCCGTAATCCACACCGTTAACCCATCGTTAACGATAGGGCTTGAAGGCCCCAGAGTTCGTTGCTTCTATTTGCACCATGAGTACGACCCTTCTCGAGATTCGCCGTGCCAAGATGTCCGACGCCCCGGACGTCGCCGAGACTCACGACGAGGCGTGGCGGTCCGCTTACCGCGGAATCATTCCGGGAGCGGAGCTCGAGAAGCTGGTTAATCGTCGCGGACCGGATTGGTGGGACTCGGCGATTCGCAAAGGCAGCCGCATCACTCTCCTGCAGTTCGGCGATCGCGTTGCGGGTTACGCTAACTACGGGCGCAACCGCGCGCGCAGCCTGTTCTACGATGGCGAGATCTACGAGCTGTATCTGCGTCCCGAATTCCAGGGTCTCGGGTTCGGCCGCCGCCTGTTTTCGGCCGC
>Ga0207763_1000240_pt1 | contig 8693 bp, 12 predicted proteins | sample LuqExpMetageno50_FD_187808 | JGI IMG/M metagenome (GOLD analysis project Ga0207763, IMG submission 187808) | Tropical forest soil microbial communities from Luquillo Experimental Forest, Puerto Rico - Sample 50 (SPAdes) | ecosystem: Environmental > Terrestrial > Soil > Tropical forest ...
ACGGCCGTTCCAAGGCGCTCTGAAATATCTCTTCGATCCGGTGCCAGCGATCGATCGTCATATCGACTTCAAGCCTAGGTGCGCGACATCTCCCGTCGCAGCCAGGCTTGCCCAAGACGAAGTTCGCGCCCCACCGTTGCTACGGAAATCCCAAGAACCAGACCGATTTCCTCCGTCGTCATGCCACCAAAGAACTTCAACTCGATGACACGACTCTTTCTCTCGTCGAGCTCTGTCAGTCTTTGGAGCGCTTCGTCCAAGACCAGGAGATCGGGGGCGCGCTCCTCAGCAATGTCCATGCCCGTCTGGAGAGTAATCTTCACACCGCGGCCCCGCTTTTCGGCCTTGCGTTTTCTGGCATGGTCGATCAGCACGCGTCGCATGGTGTTGGCGGCCACAGCGTAGAAGTGGGCCCGGTTCTGCCATTGCAATCTGTTCTGATCGGCCAAGCGGAGATAGCACTCGTGAACCAGGGCGGTGGGTTGAAGTGTCAACGCACGATTCTCCCGGCTCAATCTTGCTCTGGCCAGCCGCAGCAAATCTTGATAGATGATTGGAGTGAGCCGTTCTAAGGCTGAGGAATCGCCGCTACCCCATTGGAGGAGAAGGTTCGTGACGTTGCCCGCGCTTTGCGGCTCTTCATTGACAGGTGCGGGGTCGGGCATACTGCATCTCTCTTTCCCGCCGTTAGCCGAAATTATATCAACGGACTGGGCAGCGGAATCATCAAGTCCCCGACTCTTTGCTCGAAAGCGCACAACTCTCCCTGATGCTATAGGCGCAAACGCTTGGCGGGACCGATCAACCTGTGCAATGAATTCTTACGACCGTAACTTCTCTCCGCAGTGCTGAGCCAAAGTCCTCTTCTTTCCCACCAAACCCCTTCCTGCAAACACTTGTCTCACAACCTTGGAATAAAAGCGGCTATCACCAGTTCTATGAGTGAAAGGCGAGAGCCAAGAGAACCCGTTTTGATCACGTTAAAGACGGCCCAGATCTTCGACGAAAAAGATTGTGCTTGTTGTGATCGAACTCAATCCCGTCCAGCGCCTTTATGAGTGAGCCGGCAACTTGCGGCTTCGTAACTGCCTCAACCTCCGCTGACTGTGTTCGGCGGAGTTGAGGTTCAACAATCAGCCTGCGTTCCGGCAGCCGGAGCGCGCTCAATGAAGGAGATAATTATGAAAACGACATTCTTTGCTACCTTGGGCGACCGGATCGCGCTGATTGGCGCCCTCTTCTTGATGATTTCGCCGGCGACTTCCGCAATCGCGCAAACCACGTGATCGACGCGGTGCCTGCCTTCGCAGTAAGCTCCGCGAACCCGCAACTGCCAAAAGGGGTGAAGGTGGTTGGCAGTATCCCGTTGGAAGGTCGCCCCGTTACCCGCATGTACAACCAGTGGGACCACGGCCGGACCTACCTGTATGTCGAACACGGCCCGCAATCACTGACTGCCGTCGATGTCTCGAAGAAGCACAATCCGCAGATTGTGGTCCACGAACCGGCGCGAATCGAGCCCGCGCGTTATGAACAGCTCTTCGAAGGCGGAACCATACAGGTTTTACCTTTCTGGAGCGTGAACGCCGGATACGACAACCTCGGCGGCCGTGGAATGCTCGGCACACTGGACAACAGCAATCCCGACGAAGCCAAACTGTTGCAGGCCATCGGCACGGGGTACAGCAACCTGGCTGACCGGGACTCCCGTCTGGTGTACTTCGTCTCGCCCTCGCAACTGCTCATCGTTCAAGACAACCGCATGACCGCAATTGATTTCATCACGAATTAGGGTCTGAAGTGTTGATGCCACCCGGAGCCATATGCTCCGGGTTTCTTTTGCACTGCAGTGAGCGATCTCGACTCGGTATCCCGCCTACATGATGGGGTGGAAATCCAACACTGTTCAACCCCAACTGCCGAGCAGGAGGTAGAACATGAAATCCAAGCTGAATCGGATCGAGGCTGCGACGGAATGCGAGTTGATAGAGGAAGCCCACATCTATAAACAACCCATTCTGAATTTGATCCTGGCTGCGCTATTGCAGTCGTCGTTTCTGCGCTCGGAGCAGAACAAACCGTGCATCAACAACGATGACGTCCGGAAGTTGGCTAGCCGTCTTTCCGAGAGCGTGATAGTACGTGTCATTGAAGTTTGCGAGAGTGACTTCGACACCACTCGCGCCGGCCTGCTGAGGCTTCGCAAGAACGGAATCGCCGAGAGGCTAATTGAGACGATGGTGTCGAAGAAATGCAAAGCACCCGCTTCAGCCATTTCCCCAATGTCCCAGGAATCAGCCGCCTAGTTATATATGAGCCGAAAAGCATCAGCCCAAAAGAATTCGTCAGCACAGCGCTTTTTAATGGTTGATTTGCGGAAGACATTCTGAGCCGACAGACTCATGAAGCAATAGTAAGCGATGTTTTCTTACTTCCCGCCCGAAGATATTTATCGCTACTGCCCTTTTCTAATTCAACAGTCGGACTGCTGAAAACGCACGGAGTTTAAAAGTCGGTGAATGCGGCTAGGCGATGAGCGAAATTCGGCGCCAGCTTCGCCTTACGGAGTGAGCGGGCAACTGCTGCCAGCGACAAGCAGCTCCGAGGCCGATGGCCATACGAGTTAGACATCAACAATTTCCTAGATTAGGGAACCGGTGATCCGAGAACTCTAAGAGAAAGGTGAGAAGAATGAAGAACAGAATATTCACTGCCTTACGCAACCTGACGGTGAGGCTTGCTGTCATCGCCATTGCAGTTGCTGTTTTGTCGACAGTTCCCGCATTGGCCCAACAGGGCACGGCGTCAACTACCCCAGAACAATCCGTTAACTGTTTTAACTTTGCCGCAATCCCGGTGGCGCTTGCCCCAGGCCAGGCGGACAGCGTATTGGTCGGTGGCGAGCTGTGCGCGAATCCGGCCGAGTTACGCACGGGAGCGACCGTGCAACTGCTGATTGCCGGCGCAACCTATAACCACCAGTATTGGAACTTCGGCAAAATCGATGGAACCGAATATTCCTATGCTCGTGATGTGGCCGCCCATGGTTTCCCGACGTTCGCTCTCGATGAAATTGGCACCGGAAGCAGCTCACATCCCGCGAGCGACGAGGTGACGGCCCAATCCGCGGCATATGTCGCTCATCAGATCGTGCAGGGGCTGCGTAACGGATCCGTAACTGGCATCCAGTTCGGCAAGGTGATTATTGTCGGTCACTCGCTGGGCTCCACGGTCGTCTGGCAAGAGGCCATCAGCTACGGAGACGTCGACGGCGTCATCATAACCGGGGCAGCTCACTCGGTCACGACCAAGTTCCTTAACTCGAACGCGTTCCACCCCGCCGTCGACGACCCCAAGTTCGCCAACAGTGGACTAGACACCGGCTACTTGACCACCATCCCTGGCACACGCTCGCTCCTGTTCTACAACTTCCCCGACGCTGATCCAGCCGTCATCTCCAGCGATGAAGCGCGCAAGGATGTAGTCGCGGCAAGCGAACTTGGCACTGGCATTCAGCTTGTAACGTCCAAAGCAACGTTGGCGATCCAAGTTCCCGTTCTGACCATTCTGGGAAGCAACGACTTTACGACCTGCGGTCCGAACCCGCAGGGCGGCAACTTCGACTGCTCATCCGGTGGCGTGGTTGCAACTCAGGAAGTGCCCTTCTACTCGCCACAGGCACGGATCCATGGCTGCGTGGTTCCTGACTCGGGTCATAGCCTCAGCCTGGCCGTAAACCATCGGTTGCAGGCCGCGGATTCCGTTGCCTGGTCATCTGCATTTGTCGATCGGCGCAACGCCAACGAAAGTGCCGCCTTCAACGGAACAGATAGGGGTCTTCCGTGGAACGACGGTCTTCCGTGGAACTGCGGTGCTCCGGCCACGTCGGAGTAGGAAGGCCCCGAAGCAGATAATCGATGGGCTCTCAACTCTGAAGAGTAGCGTGGCTCTCGTAACGGGTGGCAGCTCTGGCATGGTCGGGGTTGCCGCCTTTTTCAGATCGACGGTTATGAGGTGACTGCTTCCCAGGTCCACCTTTTCTGGAACTACAGGTTCAGCGCCAGAACCCACCTGACGGTTGCGGATGTTGAAGGGGAACTTCGGTGATCGAGTTTTAGCTGGTTTTGCGCCTTTCCTCATAGAAGGAGAAATACAATTTATGAAGTCTCTCAGAATGCTCGCTCTAATGCTCGCGGTCGGTGTTTTCCCCGTTTTCTTGATGCGGGCCCACGGTCAACAGGAAGTTGATCCAGACCACTTCGGCCAGCCTTCTGCGGCAAAAGCCGATCTGTACACCTCAAAAATACGGAAGAATCAACACACGACGACTGCCGACCATAAGCCGCGCAAGCACGCGAGTACCGCCGCCAAGCGCACGGGCAAAAAGCCAAACCATCATCAAGATCAAACCTCCCAAAGCCCGTTTGCGGATCGGGCGCTGCCGTCGACGTCGGTGGAGTCCGCCGAAGGGCGCGCTGTTGCTTGCCCTTGTGCAAGCAACGCAGCCCATGTGCCCAACCAAAATGCCGGGTAGCGCACGGCGGCACTTATTGTCAGGTGAACGGATAAGTTTTGCAGTGTCCAGCCTTCCAAACGGAAAAATGCAACAAAGCCGTCTGGTGACACAAGCGGCGGTCTCGGTAGCACCAACGTCGATCATGTCACACCTGCTCCGGTCGGCGTCCTTTCCATTGGGCTGTGAGGCTAGAACGGCGCGAGAGCAGGCCATGCTTTTTTACGCGGTTCATGGGGTCTACTTAGGTGATTAATTGGTTGAATACGGGTAGTGCTGCCGTCGAATGAAAGCCTGATCGACCAAGTCAGTTGCAGTTTAAAAAAACGGAGCACGTGGCTCCGGGGGCCTTGTCAGCACTTCAGGGTTTAATTCTCGATGAAGTCAATTGCAGTCATGCGGTTGTCCTTAACGATAAGCAGCTGCGAGGGCGAGGCGAGGTACATCACGCGAGGTCTCGGTCGGCCAGGTTGCTGTGCCCGAGCAGCGGCCCGCGGATGTTCGTCGGTTCTTCTCGAATTCTGCCAACTTCTCCAGAACCACCGTTTCCTCGATCTTGGCTTCCTTCAGACGTCTGCGGAATTCTCTATCAGGCTTAGACGACGCCTTTACCGTCTCAAGCATCTCAATCCGAAGGCTGACAGACTTGAGAATTGTTCTGAGATCGTGGATGTTGTACGAGACTGGCATGGTCTAACTTTAGACCATGATGCCGGGCGGTCGCCAGCCGGTCCCTGAGCCGAAACCGTTTCTTTTCCACCCAAGGCAGGGTGATTCCGCGCGAGCATCTGCGGCGACTCCGACCTTGCGTGCGCCGAAAGCAAATCGAAACGGAGTTCGAAATTGCCACCGTCACATTACGATGGACGTAGAGAAAGTGGGCATTGAACATCGTCGCCGTTCCGCGCTGGGCTCCGATCCGTTGCCCAAGAAGCGACGTTTTGCCCAAGGACTGGCCCTTACCCACCGGCGCTGGTCAAGGCCGGTTACGCACGAGGCGTGGATCGAAAGAGCGCGGTGATGAGGGCCAGCTTCTGGCCGTGGGATTGTTACTCCTCTCACCGCTGGCGTCAACACATGGGTCAAGATATCTGAGAGCCGACCCGTCACTCACGCGCGGTGGAACTTTGAGAGTTCCCCGAAGCCGACTTCTGGACCGTGCACCCAAGCACATCCGCGGGTTGGGCGTTATACGGCAACATGAAAGGAAAGCATTCGTAAACAATGGCCGACTAGGCAGGACTAATCGGCGCAGCGAGGGTCAATGTCCGCGCGACCGACCAACTCTCCGGGCGTCCGCACACGTACTTGGGTCCGCTCACCTAGACACAGGGAGAAGGCTTGATCCAACCGCGCTGACACTATCATCACAACCATAAATGTGGTATCAGGCGAATATTTCAGAACCTAGCCGACATTATTCGCATCCATGGCTCAGCCTTTGTCGAACGGCATCATCGCTGGCTGACCGTCTTGCACCGCAAGGTCCTGCGTGCCATTGCCGCCTGTCGTACCGCGGCGCTGGGCGGGCACATTGAGCAATGTGATAATTGCGGACAGCGAGCCATCTCCTACAACTCGTGTTTGAATCGGCATTGTCCCAAGTGCCAGGCGGCAGCTCGCCAGCGCTGGTTGGAAAAGCGCTCTGCCGAACTGTTGCCCGTCCCCTACTATCATGTCGTGTTCACTCTGCCTCACGTCCTGGCACCTTTAGCCTTGCAGAATAAGGCTCTGGTTTACGGCCTGCTGTTTCGGGCTACCGCCGAGACCCTCCTGCAGATCGCCGCCGATCCCAAACACCTCGGCGCCGAGATCGGATTTCTCGCGGTTTTGCACACCTGGGGGCAAACGCTGCTCGCTCATCCCCATCTCCATTGCGTGGTCCCAGGGGGAGGGCTCTCCCCAGATCACCGGCGATGGATTGCATGCGGAAACAAGTTCTTTCTCCCCGTCGAAGTACTCAGTGTGGTCTTTCGCGGGAAGTTTCTTGACGCTCTGCAACGCGCCTTTCAAAAACGTGAGCTTACTCTCGCCGGCCAACTGGCCCCTCTGCAATCCCCTTCGGCGTTTGCCGCTCTGCTGCGCACGGCAGCCCAGCCCGATTGGGTCGTTTATGCGAAGCGACCCTTTGCTGGGCCAGCGCAAGTCCTCACCTATCTCTCGCGCTATACGCACCGCGTTGCCATCGCCAACTCCCGACTCGTTTCGATCACGGAGGACAAAGTCAGCTTCCTATGGCGAGACTATGCCCACGGACATCGGACGCGCACCATGACTCTCGATGCCCATGAATTCCTCCGCCGTTTCCTGTTGCATGTTCTGCCTGCTGGTTTCGTACGCATCCGCTACTTCGGCCTGCTGGCCAATCGCCACCGTAACCCATTGCTCCATCTCTGCCGCCAGTACTTGCAGGCAAGCTTACCCCAGCAGGCTAGCAATGCCAGCAGTAACACTGGCGTGGCTAAGCTCTGTCAACACTGCCATCGCGGCATTATGCGGCTGGTTGAGGTTCTCTCTCCTGCGCGACTCGCCGTCTGGTTGCTCGTACCTCAACCGGAGAATTCCTCATGACTAAGATCTCCTCCGCCCCGCCCTATCCAACTTGCTCTGGCTATTTCTCTCGAAGCAGAAGTGTGTGCCAATGGACGAATTCTCTGAGAGACATGAACTTAGTCGCTTCTAAAACCGGCTCTCCCGGAGTAACCCCCATGACCATTTCTGCTCGATCCTCTCCATCCCGCCCTCACCACGTCTGGCTTTCCTCAACCATCTACGACCCACACACCATTCAAACCACATAATCTCTCGGGCGGCTTCGATCAACCGATTCTATCGCCAGTGTTCAGCAGGAGAATCCTCTCAGCTGGTAAGGGAACTAGGGCGGCCTGAACACTGGCGATAGAATCCTAGTAGGTTTGCGACAGTTTGGGTGCGGGAAACGGCCCGGATCGTCTCCCGTTATATCAGTAAGTAATCGTGCCTGCGAATACGAAGCGGATCGGCCACTTCGCGTCGCTCGACGGAGGAGAAATTGGACTCACGTAGACGGTGAACGGTACACGCCCTGTCGCATGCTCGAAACGACCAGTACCGCCTGTAATGATCAATTCACCTTCCTGCACGATCAACGGCGGGGGCGGCGCAGTCGTATGCGAAGTATAACTAGCGAAAACTTGATCTCCGTTAGCGGCGGTGAATGTTGCGTGCCCATCCAGAGCGAGTAGACCGTCTGCCGATGCGCAATGTGTCGTCGTGACCATCGCATTCCCGAGGTGCGTTAACTGGCCTTTGGCACTGGTGAGGGTCTGCACCGGCTGTGTCGTACAGACTCCTGGATTGCCAAAAGTGACCTCTCCCGCCGCGTTGCCCCAAAAGGGTCTCGGCTGTTGCTTCTGTGCGATTGCTGTTGTACCCGTAGCAATAATCAGTGCGAGAACCGCAAATCCCAAAAATCTGAATAGCTTCATCTTGCCTCCTGTTCTGCCATCCCCTTTTCCCGTCGCGACCACTATAACTCCGCTGCGAGTAGTGCGAAGGAGAAAACGGTCGCAGAAGATAGAACTTCCCAATTTGGAACAAGGATGGTCTCGAACTTCATCGCAGTAATTACATGGCACCGACGAGAAATCGCGTGGCTGTTGAAAAACTCTATTGCCCGGCTGTTTTGGAAAAAACGACGCGCTAGCTAGTACTCAGTTAATTTATGTTGCAAGACAGCAACTACATTGGGTCGAATCCCAAAACGGGAAACGGGTCCGTACCGCGAACATTCCGACGTCTGAATACCCCCTACGCACCAGTTGTCTGCGCCTCCTGATTTACACTAGACAGTTTTGCAATCGATCCCCCGTCTCTGTTTCACCGGAGGCCTCATGCTACGTCGCATCGCATTCTTCCTGCTCGCGTTCTCTCTGTTCGCCCAAGCCCAGGCCAAGCATCCCTTTACCTTTGAAGACATGATGCAACTCAAACGCGTCGGCGAGCCCACGGTCTCACCCGACAGCCGTTGGGTCGCTTTCAGCGTCGTGGACGTCAACCTCGACGAGAACACCAAGACGCCGCACCTTTGGATCATTCCCGTTGCCGGCGGCGACGCCAAGCGACTCACCCCCGCAACCGGAGTCGGCGAAGACCGCCCCCGCTTCTCCCCTGACGGAGCCCGCGTCATCTTCGAGTCCTC
>Ga0207763_1000248_pt1 | contig 8534 bp, 9 predicted proteins | sample LuqExpMetageno50_FD_187808 | JGI IMG/M metagenome (GOLD analysis project Ga0207763, IMG submission 187808) | Tropical forest soil microbial communities from Luquillo Experimental Forest, Puerto Rico - Sample 50 (SPAdes) | ecosystem: Environmental > Terrestrial > Soil > Tropical forest ...
CCTTCAACACATCAGAGGTGGCCGTCTGCCGCCGAAGTGATTGACGCAATTCGCCAAGCAGCCGCGCATTCTCGATGGCGATCAGCGCTTGATCGGCGAACGTCTGCACGAGTGCAATTTGCGTTGCGGTGAAAGGCCTTACTTGCCGACGTCCGCAGCCGATCGCGCCAATCGGCTGCCCACCGCGAATGATGGGGACTGCCAGAAAGCTGCGATAACCGAGGACGCGCTGCAACACCTCGCGCGTGTGCGCATCATAGCTGGGATCTGCCAGCACATCCTCGAAGTGTACGGAGATACCATCGAGGAAGGCCCGCCCCATCGCGAAGTTTCGTTCCGGAGGGCGAGGGAAGAGGCTGTGGAACGTTTCCTTTTCCACAGGCGACAAGTTGTTCATCGCGACCAAGTGAAGCAGCCCGTTCTCGAAACGTGTAACCGCGCTGAACTCGGCCTCGCATAGCCGCGCCGCTCGCGCCACCATGGCCTCGAATGCCGGCTGCACGTCGGCCGGAGAACTCGAAACGACGCGCAGCACCTCCGCAGTCGCCGCCTGCTGGTCACGCGCTTCTTTCAATTCGCGTTCGAGAGCGGCAATTTGCTCTTGAAGATCGGTGATGGATACGCGTGCGATCGGCGCTTCGGGTGGGGTGCGCCGGCCTTTTACCAGTTGTCCGCTTTCGCCGCGTCGCTGCATGTCGCCCCCCAAATGGCGGGTTCACGACGATCGTCAATACTAAGCAAATCTTTGCCCTAGCGCCATAGGCGGGTCCGCTTTGGGTCGGAAGCTGAAGTAAAAGCCCCCTCCCGCTCACTTCTACTTTGGGCCACAATCTGACGTAAAGCACTTATCGCGCCTGCGTCTGGCTCTTTTTAGATGCGTTATGCAGTAATCATTCAGTTTACCGAAATGGTCCTTGAGTGACTGCACGTTCCTTCGGCATTGACAGCGACGAAAGTAAAAAGCCCCTGCATGGTTCTGTCCCGCTCCAGGTCCGAGGGCCCGCTGTCGATTCAGGATGCCCGTTTCGGGTCACATCGCCGCAAAACATTCCGAGACATCGTATGTCCCCAGTTTTTGGGCATCCGATTGGCCGGTGCTCGCATTCCGCTCGGGCGATTTACACACCTGGCGCGTACAATATTTCGTGAACCCGCCGTTTTCCCGGTGCAGCGGTGCAGGCAACTTATAAAATGAGCAGAGCACAAAGGGCGCTATCTTCTACACATTGCGCGGAGCCCAGATCGTCATTGAGAGCTGGCGCGGGCACTACAACGCGATCCGGCCGCACTCATTGCTGCCCGCATTCGCCGCATGGCCGGCCTCGCTACGCCGACCTCCTTCGCCGGCCACGCTGGCGCAACCGCCAGCGCTAAACTAATATTGGACCCGGACCACTCAATGTGGGCTGCCCACGTCCGGGTGGGCGCCTCGTCTCTGGCAATGGAGGGCGAAATGCCGTGGCTCCTTAAGACACGAAATGCGATTGTCGTATTGCTTCTTGGGGCCACGCTGTCGAGTTGTGGGTACAACATAATTCCAACCTACGAGGAGCAAGCGAAAGCCCGCTGGGCCGACGTCCAAAATAATTATCAACGCCGAGCAGACCTGATCCCCAATCTGGTAGCGACCGTTCAAGGGTTCGCAAAGCAAGAACGGGATGTCCTAACCGCCGTCACAGAGGCCCGCGCCAGAGCGACCCAGGTCAAGGTCGATGCATCTCAGCTTACCGATCCTGAAAAGTTAAAGCAGTTTCAGGATGCTCAGAACCAGCTAAGTGGAGCGCTGGGGAGGTTGCTTGCGGTAAGCGAGAGGTATCCCGAACTGAAGTCAAACCAGAATTTCCTCGCTCTTCAATCCCAGCTCGAAGGCACAGAAAATCGGATTGCGATTGCCCGGCGCGATTACATTGAAGCGGTCCGTCTGTACAACACGCAGCTCAGGACCTTCCCCGGCATTTTGTGGGCAAAGACTTTCTTCCGGTCCAACAAGCCGATGGCCGAGTTCACAGCCACCGAGAATGCCGAAAGGCCGCCAGAAGTGAAGTTCTAGGTCTTGCAAATGGGCCAAAGCGCGTCGGCACCTCTCTCGGCAGGCCGAGCAGCGGCCGGATGGCTCCTAGCGGCTCTAGTGCTGCTCTGGACGGCTGCAATTCTTGCAGCGCCAAACTTCCCTCCCCTTACAGGCCGGATCGTCGACTCTGCTCAGATTATTGACGCTCGCTCGCGACCCGCGCTCGAGCAGAAGCTCGAAGATCTCGAATCGAAGTCCGGTATCCAGTTGGTAGTGGCAACAGTCACGTCTCTTGAGGGACAAGACGTCGAGTCTTATGCCAACCAACTATTTCGCACGTGGAAGCTCGGTGAAAAGACCAAGAACAACGGCGTCCTGCTTTTGGTAGCGCCAAACGAACGAAAAACTCGTATCGAAGTCGGCTATGGCCTGGAGGGAACCCTCACCGATGCATTGTCGAATGTCATCATAACGAACGCGCTGATTCCCCGATTCAAGGTTGGAGATTTCACGGGCGGTATTTCCCGGGGCGTCGATGACATTATTGCTGTCCTGACCACGGACTCTTCTGATTGGCAGCAGAGGGCTTCTTTTCGCACCGACAGCGCCGAAAAGACGGATCCCGTGAACTGGGCAGTACTCGCCGGCATCGGCCTGGTGCTCTTTTTCTTGATCTGGTCGCCTGGATTCCGATGGTTATTTTTCAACCTCGTTTTGAGCCTGGCGTTCAGCCCGGTCGGATCGCGCGGTAGCGGTGGCTTCTCCGGCGGAGGCGGATTTTCGGGAGGCGGCGGTTCGTCCGGTGGCGGCGGCGCTTCGGGGAGCTGGTGATGACAATTTCCAAACAAGACGCCGAACGCGTAGGCAGCGCCATTCGATCAGCTGAAAATGAGACTTCTGCAGAGATAGTATGCGTTCTGGCATCCTCCTCCTCGCACCTGACCGCTTTACCAGTTCTCCTGGCCACGATTGCCGCGTTCATTACTCCCTGGGTTCTCATGCTCCTTACGACTGTCCCGGTGGAGAGGTTGCTATCCGCGCAAATTATTGTCTTTTTCGCGCTGGTGATTTTGTTTGGATTGCCAACCGTGAGAGCACGTCTGCTACCTAGAAAAGTTCGACGCACGATTGCCTTTCAGGCCGCGATGGATCAGTTCGTCAGGCGTGGGCTGGCCGATCCAAAAAACGGGCCCGCAATCCTGATCTTTGTTTCGCTGGCAGAGCACTACGCGCGAATTATAGCCAACCAGCACGTCGCGTCCCGAGTGCCAGACAAAGAATGGCGGCTTGCAGTGGATCAATTAATCGAACAGGTCCGATCGGGACGCATCGCAGACGGCTTTATAGCTGCGATCGTCAAGAGTGGAGCTGTGCTGAAACTACACTTTCCCGTGGTTCCGGGGACGCCGGGGCGCTTTGCTGATCGGCTTCACCTCGCTTAAGCGGCTGCGGAGTCAAGGGACTACTTCCTTGAGGAGAGCGGCCGGCCAATTCGCAACGGGGCTGTTCATTATCGAGAAAACCTCCAACAAAAAGGAGCGCGAAGCGCCTTCCTTCTCATGATCGCGTGCTTTCTCGCACTTCTCCGGCTCACGCGGCAGCATTGGGAGCGGCATCGAGGTACCCGTTTCGACACACGTGAAAGGTCGCTTCATTGCGCAAATCGCACGTTGTCCCCGGCCGCTGGTTTCCTACCCACAAGCGTCGATGCAGTAATAGTGGGCTTAGCACGCGTCGTATTCTCGCAGCATAAACACTTAACTTTTGCCCGATTTGTCTCAGTATAAAGTCGGCTGATGTCTTATTGGAACCAGGAGGGTGGTCCCAATGGATTCCGCTGAAAGCTTGCGATTGAATGAACAGGCTCGCAATCCAGAAACAGTTTCCTCCAGTTCGAAAGATTCGCCCAATAGTCAAGCACGCGAACAGACTCGTGATGCTGAGTTGGCAGTCGATAAATCAGAGAGCGTTGGGACGGCTCGGAGGATACGCCGCACGTCGCGGCGAATATCCGCCGGGTTTGCACGCTTTCTCATTATGGCATCGATCGCAGTTCTGACGGGTATCGCAGCCAGTTCTGCCTGGGAGACCCACCGTGGTGAAGCAAAGCAGATGGCCAGAGCGTGGGCACTATCACTAATTTCGCTGGCCAATCAGTATTTCACTCAAACCGAAACGAGAGGCGAGCAAAAGGGGCCCAGTTCCACCGTCGCTCCTGCGCGAGACTCGCAACAGACGCCTATCACCCAGAATCTAGCGCCCATCGCGCCGGAAATGCCGCTTGAAACAGTGCAGCAGCTGAAGACCATATCGCACGACCTCGTGTTCATTCGAGACAAGCTAGAACAACTCGCTATGGCACAGGAACAGATGACAAAAAAAATGGCTTCCCTACAAGCGGCGGAGCAAGAGATTAAACAAAAGATCTCATCTCCGCCTGTCCCGCCAGCGGCTGCCGCTGTGCCAATCCCCATTGAGCCGCCGCGCAAGAATGTTTCCCAAGCCGCGGCTCCGCAGCAATCGGCGCACCTAAGAGTCCTTGCCGATTGGTGGGTTGCCGGCACCCGAAACGGCAACGTCTTTGTTGAAGGAAACGATGACATCTTTGAGGCTGCCCCCGGAGTGCCATTGCCCGGCCTCGGTCCGGTCAAACGAATCATACATCAGGATGGACGCTGGGCGGTGGTAACCGCAAAAGGCATCATCGTTTCAAAACGCGATCGCCATTATTTTGATAACCTCAAAGAACTCAAGAATGAATGACGACTGCTGACGCCCGAAGGTTTGGGTCAGAAGCGTGCTGCCTATGGGAGGCGTAGAGTCTTGCTCACCCGACCGATTGGGGCGCTGAGCCGACAGTTGACTCTTACCACTGCGTTTTGCTCGAGTTCCAGTATTCCGACTTAGGCCAAAATTGTCTGGCTCCTCTATCACGAGTTCTGGACTTCTTGGATGTGTTAATGAGTTGGGCGCTTAGCCACAGCAAAGTTCTTGTGACAAGTTTTGGGTTGTCAGGTCCGCAAAGCCATTGTCTACTCTCTATCGATGGCCTGCCGGCCTCGATGGCTCGAGAAAATGCGGCACCTCATCATTCCGGCTTGTTTGTGTTTGGCGACTTGGTCTAGCCAGATCGGTCACGAATTAGGGCTGCCGGTCGAGAGCACCACCGGCATTGGCACGACAGAACTGTCGGCCGCCGAACAGTCGTTGGCGCCACTGCCGCCCATTCTCAAGCCGATTATTCCCCGCTCACGGGAGGAAATCTGCGACTCGCTTGCCGACTCGGCACGCAGCAATAACTTGCCCGCGAATTTTTTTATACGCCTATTATATCAGGAAAGCAGTTTCAAACTCGGCGTCATCAGCTCGGCCGGCGCCCTGGGCATTGCACAATTCATGCCCGAAACAGCCGCCGATAGAGGTGTTGATAATCCATTCGATGCATTGCAAGCGATACCAGCTTCGGCGCAATTGCTGCGCGACCTATATCTAAAATTTGGCAATCTTGGTCTCGCCGCCGCCGCCTACAATGCCGGTCCGAAGCGCGTTCAGGATTGGCTTGCTAAACGGGCTTCGCTGCCGCAGGAGACGCAAAACTATGTCAAGACTGTCACTGGCTGGCCTGCGGAGACCTGGGCTGCAGGCCAAGCTGGCAGCCTCGGCCTAAAGCTGCCGCAGGATGCGCCATGCCAGAATGTGGCCGATCTGGTTCCATCGAATAGCTTGGACAACGGTCCACTTCCAGCTTTAGAACGGGGAGCAAAGTCCCCGCAATGACATGAGCGATTGCGCTCATGCCAATTTGCTCATCGCTAATGAGCATTGGCGGCGCTTTGATTACGAGTATCCTGTACCGCAGATCCCATCTCGTGGGGTGCCTCAGCCTGTCTGCCTCTCCCGTAGAGGGGTTTAAAACGCTGGTCTCAGTCAAAGACGTATCGATCAGTGGCAACACGTCGGTTCCGCCGTGTGAGATATCCGGAATCGTAGCTCCCAGCAGGGATGGCAGGAGCCTTCCAATCTTGTCCCTCATCATAGTTTTGATAACTATAAGCTTTAATCATTTACAAATATTATCGGTTTCAAGCTGCTGTGCTGAGCCAACGGCTCCCTGAATGGCTGGAGTCTTGCTCGAGCCTCAGAAAGTAACTGCATGATTGAAATGAGTATGTATGTCGGGACGGGATTTCTCCTTGCGTCCCTCAGCATGCTTGCCATCCTACCACTCGTGCATAACCGCGCGGTGCGGCTTACCACGCGGAGGATGGAAGGCTGCATCCCGTCCTCAATGGCGGAAATCCTGGCTGATAAGGATCTGCTGCGGGCCGAATTCTCTATGTCCACGCGACGCCTCGAGACGGAGATCGAGCGGCTCAGTACCAAAAACGCCGGCCAGCTTGCCGAACTCGGCAGAAAGGGCGACGCGATTAACAGCCTGAAGCGTGAGCTTGGCGCACTGCGTGATGAAATGCGTCCCACCGAGGAGGAACTCGCGATCAATGCAGCGGCACTCGAACAAGCCAAGCGCGCATTGTTCGCAAGCGAATCGGAGTTGGGTTGGCGGACGCAAGATCTGGCCGAATCGTTGGCCTTCGCAGAGAGCCGAAAGATTGAAATCGACGCGCTAAGGATTGAGGGTGAGGCGCTGAAACAACGACTGGAGGACGCCAGGAATGAAATGAAGGCGACCGAGGACCGCCACAATGCCGCTGCCCAAAAAGCCGCGCGTGTATTGGCCGAAAAAGAAACGGAGCTAGCTAAGCGTACCGAGGAGTTGTCCGAGAGGTCGAGCTCTGCTGAGAGCCGAACAATTGAAATCATTGCGCTAAAGAGTGAGGCAGAGGCGCTGAATGAACGACTGAATAGCGCCACCAAAGAATTGGAGCTCGCCGAGCGCCGGCGCTATGCTGCTGCGCAGGAAGCCGAGCGTGTGTTGGTCGACAAGGAATCGCAGTTGGCTAAGCGAACGCAAGAGCTGGCTGAGCGATCTGCCTCCGCGGAGAGTCAAGAGAATGAAAATATCACGCTCAAGACTGAGGTTCAGTCATTGCAAGAACGACTGAACGGCGCCAGGGCTGAACTTAAGGTACTCTCAGACCGCCGTGACGCAGAGCGCACTGCGGCGGTTCAGAAATTGGCGGAAGAGCGCGGTAAGTTCGAAAAATTTCGCTGTCGCGTTGCTGACCTGGTAGAGCAAGTGACGCTACAGAACGCCCAGGAGAAAGTTATCGCTGGCCGTGCTCAGGAACTGGAAGAACGCCTCAGCACCCAGTTGCGCATGCTCGACGAAAGGGAAGCGGAAGTCAGGCATCTAAGCCGGGAGGTCGAGATCGCGCGCGCGGCTGAATCCGATCTCCGCGCCGCCATCACCAAATTGGAGGACCGCGAGAATGTTGTCGCGCAGAACCTCACGGCCGAAAAGGCAGAACTGCAGGCCGCACTCGAGCGCGTAAACGGTGAGCGGGTGCGGCTTTCTTACGAAGTTACCGATCTAAGACGCAGGCTTAAAGAGAACTGGGCGTCCGCACAGAACGAGATTTCGCCATTGAACGGCGATACCGCTGCGAGAGAGAGAGCGGCATAAATGAAATCGAGGGTCTCGGCTGCGCTCTCACGACGCAAAAGTCGATCACCATCAGAATAGCGTCAGATAGTGCCCTACCGACGCCCCGCGTCCAGTCATCAGCCTTGCTGCGGTTGTTTGGGGGACTCCCTCCCCATCAACATGGTCCAAATCATAGATGCGACGGAAGCGCCGTCAGAGAGCTTCGACGCCGGGTCACTTTGACCGGCTACCGCGCCGAGCCGGGTCAAAACTTCGCGATTATGTCTTGCCGGTTGACAGCGCTGCACGTAACCTATGGGGGACAATATGCACGACGTGGGACCACGGAGGTTGCCATGGCGACCGTCTTGGATGGAACGAAGGTCGCGCCACATGGACTCTTCTTCATGGAGAACATGCAAGGACGCGAGATAGAACCAATTGCTCCCGAGACTCCCCTAATGCAGACCGCCGAGCGCGGATCTAGCTGCTTCGCGTGGGAAGAGGAAAAAGGCGGAAGTTGGAAGGGCGGCGGAGCGACGCGAGTGGTCTCCAAGGAGGCCCGTCCAACTCTGTAACGAACGGGGCACGCCCGCTTCGGGTCAGAGGCTGACCTAAAGCGCCCTTCCGTGTTACGTCCGCTTTGTGCCAATAGCGGACGTGAGAATTATGGCTCTGATGCCGCCCTTTGCAGCGCTCGGAAGATCGCCCTAATCAGCCTGCGATCTCGTCTCGTGGCACCATCGCTGGGACGCAGGCGTCACACCCAGGCGTCATAGCGTGTGCAGGACGATACTATCGAGCCTGAGCGGCCCTGGTCCCGCCAGTACAACCACCACCCGCATTACCAGATAGAGGACTTCGGGGAGATATAGCACGGTCAGCCCTATCGATCGGCCTAGAAGAAATGATGCGACGCCTTCCGCTGTGTGCACTGCCACCACACAGATCACCATCCCAGGGCAGCCAGTAGAGCGA
>Ga0207763_1000275_pt1 | contig 8072 bp, 10 predicted proteins | sample LuqExpMetageno50_FD_187808 | JGI IMG/M metagenome (GOLD analysis project Ga0207763, IMG submission 187808) | Tropical forest soil microbial communities from Luquillo Experimental Forest, Puerto Rico - Sample 50 (SPAdes) | ecosystem: Environmental > Terrestrial > Soil > Tropical forest ...
GACATGTAGATCGTGTCGTGCAAATCGCGTACCAACAGATTTGTGAGGCGCCACATAGGAATTCGATTGGGAAATCAAGGTAGAGTCATAAGCAACCTATAAAAGGCCGCACACGAAAGGCGCGCTAAAGCCTAAAAATTAGGCAGCGGAAGAGTCGCGGGACCGCCCTCGGTCGATAGGCCATTGATGAAGGTCAATTTACAGAAGGACTTTCAGGGTACCTTTTGAAGCACGTCATAGTGGGACTTGGAGTGCATGGCGCCAAAACAAAAAGTGCGCAGGTCGGGCATTAGCATTGAAAACAAAAATTTTTGTAACCGAAACCCGTTCGCTTACGAAGAACGAGGATGAGTAGATGGTAGCGAACGAAGCCGAGCTTAGGAGCCTGATGCGGGCGGGCCTCCGCGGAGATGCGGCAGCTTACCGTGTCCTTCTTAGCCGGCTCAGTGCCAATCTGCGCGCCTACTATAAAGGAAAGCTTGCGCGTATTGGCCGAACCGCGACCGAGGCGGAGGATTTGACACAGGAAGCGCTGATGGCCATTCATACTCGACGTCACACCTATGACCCTTCCGCGCCATTATTGCCGTGGGTGCACGCCATTGCACGCTACAAGCTGATCGACCATTTACGTCAGACGCGAGCATCAATGTCGGACTTACCGATTGAAAATGCGGAAGATCTTGTCGCTCAGGACGATCATGCTGCTATCGAGAGTGCGTATGATGTCAAAGGGATGCTGAACCAATTGCCCGACAAGATGCGGCGGACGATACAGCTGACGAAACTCGAGGGACTAAGCGTTGCCGAAGTGGCGAGCCGATGCAACATGTCGGAATCGGACGTCAAAGTCAGCGTTCATCGAGGTATGAAGGCCTTAATGGCTTCGATAGGGCGGAAGAGGGCGCCTCAATGAGAACCGATGAGCTGATCGAGTTGCTCAGCACGAATGTTGAGCCGGTTGATCACCGGCAAACCGCTCGCAGTATTCATATTGCGATTGCGGCGGGCATCGTAGTGGCGCTGGGGGTCGTTTTCATCACATTGGGTCCGCGGACAGACCTAATATCGGTAGGTGCTTTGATTCCAGCGCTCTTCAAGATTGCAGCGACTGCGGTGCTTTTCATTCCAGCGTCCATTTTCCTGATTAGATTGGCTCGACCGGGCGGCGAGTATAGGACACCTGTTGCTCTAATCGCGTTGCCGTTTATTACCATAATGGTGCTGGCGGTAATAACCCTCACTTCAGCTCCCGGATCCCACTGGAAAGAGACGATTCTCAGTGATGAGTGACTTGAATGCGTCATATCGATCCCGCTCATTGCCATCGTGCCGTTTGCCGTAATTGCTTGGGCCGTACGGCAGATGGCGCCCACGGATCTCGCGCGCGCCGGCGCATTCGTTGGTCTGGTCGCCGGCTGCGTGAGCGCGATCGGTTATGCTTTCCATTGTGCGGATGACTCAGTGCCGTTCTTCGCTGTGTGGTATGGCGGCACGATCGCCTTGTGCACGCTTGCTGGGTGGAAGCTGGGACCGAAATTACTACGCTGGTAGATACCTTGCTTAGCTTTTCATCCTTCGAGCGCCGCTGTTGGTCGCGTCGGATCACGCACGAGGATAATCCTTTCTGTGCTGGCGACCTCGAGGCGCCGAGCGCCGATATGCGCTACGGCAGTAGCGCAAAAACTTTTTTTCTGAGCTGTAACCATCGGGCGCGTCACTACGAACTCATCAGTGAGCGAAATAGGCACTATCGCGGCGGCCAATTGACGGCGCACGGTCTGCGGTAGTGAGGCGGCGACGTGAGCCCCGTGTCTTGACGTCTCCGTCTTCGCACGGACGCGCACTGCGCGTCCGTGCTGTTTCGGAATGAAGAGGCATAAAATGAGATCCGACCCGAAAGATTCCCAAGCCAGTCCAACTCGCCGCGTAGCGCTTCTTTCTGTGCTTGCTTTTTTGTTGGCGCCCCGAGTCAATGCCGCGGAAGAGCAGGTCGTTACGGTATACAAGGACCCCCGTTGCGGCTGTTGTTCAATCTGGATGCTCCATCTTGAAAAGAATGGCTTCGTGACGAGACCTGTGAACATCACGAATGCCGAGGCGATAAAATCGCAATTTGGGGTGCCTAGCGAACTGGCGACTTGCCATACTGCGCAGGTTGGAGACTATGTCATTGAGGGACACGTTCCAGCGACGGCGATCAAGCGTCTAATGATTGAAAAGCCGAAAGCAACAGGGCTTGGTGTACCAGGTATGCCGGCTGGCTCACCAGGCATGGAAAGCGACCGACCGGAGCGGTACGACGTGGTTCTTTTTGGTCCGAGCGAACGCCGGATCTATATGAGTTTCTTTGGCGAGCAACAACTTTAGGTTCGATGCGGCAAGGCGCGGTTATTTGCTATGGAGCCCAATTCCACTTGTCGCCGCTGAATTGAGCAGCGGCCGAAAAATATCCTAGCACCTTGTAACCGCCTGACGCTGCAATCCGAAAATATCATTGAAAGCGCGGGTCAAGTTGCCCATTGCACCAATAGGAGCGATCCGTGAAACGACTAATAATTTCAGCCGCAGTGCTTATTACCATCACAGGCATGTCCGCCTGGGCCCAGGCTCCGGCGGCGGATGCGGATAAGGCGCCGCAACCCGCGCCCGCCCAGCGGGTGATGCCAATGGCGAATTGTCCGAGCCCTAGTGGGGCAACGGCCGATGGGAAAAAAGGCTGCCCGATGGCACCAAACGATATCAAGTCCGAGCAGGGCGCAACGCCCATGCATCAAATGATGCATGGGATGATGCAAGGCAGCATGCATCGGGGTGATGACAACCAATCCGACCAAGGCCGGGGAGCGATGAACTGTTGCGACATGTCGAACGCCGACAAGCCGTCGCAGTAGTAACACTGCGCAGTCACGAGCGCCTCTTTGGCGTCTGCACAATGGGGAGGTGGCGCTCGCAACACGAGACACTGCTATGAATGCACCGACTCGCCTCAACCGGATCTCCAAACCGCAACATCTTGACCTTCGAATTGGAGGTTTGACCTGTAGTCATTGCTCGCCTGAGGTCGAAAAGGCGATTGCAGCGGTTTCTGGAGTGACCGCCGCGCACGTCAATCCATCAACAAAGATTGCCCGGGTCGAGTACGACCCTTCAAAGACAAAGTTTAGTGCAATCCTGCAGGCGGTTCGAGCCGGCGGTTACACGCCCGGAACTGCTACAGCGAGGATTCCGATCGACGGAATGCACTGTAGCTCGTGTGTCATTCGCGTCGAGCTGGCCTTGCGGATGACGCCGGGCATTCTTTCGGCGCGCGCCAACCTCGGGCCCAATGCCGTGGATATCGAATACGATCCGGAAACGGTCGATTTTGACGCTATCCGTAAGGCCATTGCATCGGCCGGCTATCGCGTTGCCGAGCCCAAGATTGATCCGGCGAGTGAAACGCTCGACCCCGCCGAAGCTGCGAATGAGCAGGAATACCGCAACCTGATGCGGAAGTTCTGGTTTGCCGCGGCCATATCGGTTCCCGTTATGGCGTTGAGTTATCCGGATCTCATTCCAGGGCTGCGCGAGTGGATGCCAATGGGCAGCGGCACGCGCCGAATCGTGTGGTTGCTTCTCGGCGTTCTGAGTTTGCCGGTATTGGTATGGGCCGGTTCGCAGTTCTTCATCGGTATGTGGGACGCGTTGAAGCATCGCGCCGCCAACATGCACACGTTGATCGCTATCGGCATCAGCGCTGCCTATCTCTATTCCGTCGTCGCCGTCGCATGGCCGGGCCTCTTTCCGAACATGGCGCTAGCCGAGGTATTCTGGGACGTCACCGACGTAGTCGTCGCACTCGTCGTTCTTGGCCTCGCGCTTGAGATCAAGGCCAAAGGGCGCACCTCCCAGGCGATCAAGAAGTTGATTGGTCTGCAAGCGAAGATCGCGCGCGTCATTCGTGATGGCAAAGAGAGCGACATATCTGTCGAAGAGGTAGTGGTCGGCGATGTCGTCGTCGTGCGACCGGGCGAGAAAGTCCCGGTCGACGGGGAGGTCATCTCGGGATCGAGTGCCGTCGATGAGTCGATGATTACCGGTGAATCGATGCCGATCGAAAAGCAGAGTGGGGACGAGGTCATTGGTGGAACACTGAACAAGACGGGCAGCTTCCGTTTCACCGCGACCAAGGTCGGCAAGGATACGGCGCTCGCCACGATTATCCGAATGGTGAAGGACGCGCAGGGCTCCAAGGCGCCAATTCAGCGAGTCGTCGATACCGTGTCGGGCTATTTCGTGCCGGCGGTCATGATCCTCGCGGTTCTTGCCTTCGTCGTTTGGTATGTTTTCGGACCGGAACCTCGGCTGATCTACGCGACGGTAGTCTTCGTCACGACTCTGATCATTGCGTGCCCGTGTGCGCTCGGCCTCGCGACTCCGACATCACTGACCGTCGGGATCGGCAAAGGCGCGGAAAATGGTATTTTGATCCGCTCTGGTGACGCTTTACAGGCCTCCGAGAAGCTCAACACGATCATTCTCGACAAAACGGGCACCATCACCAAAGGCGAGCCGGCGCTTACCGACGTCGTGACCGCGCCGGGATATGACGAGCCGACCGTTCTGCGTCTGACAGCATCGCTTGAGCGCGGCTCCGAGCACCCCCTGGGAGAGGCTATCGTCAAGGGTGCCATCACGCGAAATTTGACCCTCAGCGATGCCGAGAACTTTATCGCCATTCCTGGTCATGGTGTGAGCGGCCGGATCGATGGCCACGATGTTTTGTTCGGCAACGCTAAGCTCATGCGCGATCGAAACGTAACGATCGACATGCTGCTGGGTGACTGGGAGCGCCTCGCCGGCGAGGGTAAGACGCCGATGTACGTCGCGATCGATGGCAAGGCAGCCGGTTTAATCGGGGTTGCCGACACGGTGAAGTCCGACTCGAAAGCAGCCATCGCCGTGCTCAAGAGCCTCGGCATCGAAGTGGTCATGCTAACGGGCGACAATGAACGTACCGGCCGCGCCATCGCCCGCGAGGTTGGCATTGATCGCGTGCTCGCCGAAGTATTGCCGAACGACAAGGCGCATGAAGTGCAGAAACTACAACTCGAAGGCAAGTCGGTCGGTATGGTCGGCGACGGCGTCAACGATGCGCCGGCTCTCGCGCAGGCCGATGTGGGCTTTGCCATCGGTACCGGAACTGACGTTGCCATCGAGGCGAGTGATGTGACGCTCATTAAGGGCAGCCTGATCGGTGTGGTTACCGCGACCGAAATCAGCCGGGCGACAATGCGTAACGTTCGCCAGAACCTCGTCGGGGCGTTCGGTTACAACTCGCTCGGCATCCCGGTGGCGATGGGCGTGCTCTATCCGTTTATCGGGCTCTTGCTGTCGCCCTTAATCGCCGCGGCGGCTATGGCCTTCAGCTCAGTGACGGTGGTCACCAATGCCAACCGTCTGCGCTTCTTCAAACCGAGGAGGGCCGTCTCATGACTCCAGATCGTTGGATTGTCATCACGACTGGGATCGCCCTAGTCGTATTCATTGTTTGGTTCTTCTGGCTCAAGCGCTCGGCTGGCTTCCGCGCCGCCGAGACCAGCGGCGGCTACCAGGAGGCGATGATCCTGGTGAAGGGCGGCTACACGCCTGACACGATCATCGTGCGCAGCGGCCGCCCGGTGCGGCTGAATTTTCGGCGGGAGGAGACCGCCGGCTGCTCAGACAAGGTAATATTTGCTGATTTCCAGAAAAGCGCCGAGCTGCCGACCGGCCAAACGGTGGCGGTGGAGTTGCTACCCAAGGAGCCCGGCGAATATGGGTTTGCTTGCCCGATGGGCATGTTCCGCGGCCGCTTGATTGCGGAATAGGAGGGTTCGATGTCGTTGCACGATCACGCGGAGCATGACAGTCAGCGACAAGGAAACTTTTTTACGTCGCGAGCAGGACTCGTGCTGCTCGGTTTTCTCCTAATCGGCGGTGCGCTGCTCTTTACCGAGCACCGCGCTCATGTCCTCGGCGCCCTGATATGGCTACCACTACTCGCCTGCCCGCTGATGCACCTCTTCATGCATGGCGGCCACGGAGGACACGGAGGTCATGAAGGACATCGCGGGGATACAAGCGGCAGGAGTGCGTCATGACCGCGCAATTCTCAGAATACGGCTTATGGAGCCTTGTCATCGTCAACTCGGCGGTCTTCATCCTGTTTGCTTACAGCTTCTTTAAGCCGCGCACTCCGCGCGATTGGCGATCGTTCAGCGCCTTTAGCGCATTCTTGGTGGCGCTATTCGCAGAGATGTATGGCTTTCCGCTCACGATCTATTTCTTATCGGGGTGGCTGCAAAGTCGGTATCCGGACGTGGATTGGTTCTCGCACGATGCCGGCCACCTGCTGGAGATGATTTTCGGCTGGAAGGCCAATCCACACTTTGGACCTTTCCACATCTTGAGCTTTATCCTGATCGGTGGTGGCTTCGTCCTTATCGCGTCTGCCTGGCGCGTGCTCTATGCGGCCCAGCAAAGCCACACGCTAGCGACGACTGGCGCCTACAGCTACGTTCGGCATCCGCAATATGTCGGCTTCATCTTGGTGATGCTGGGGTTCCTCGTTCAGTGGCCAACACTGCTCACCTTGGCGATGTTCCCGGTTTTAGTTGTCATGTATGTCAAGCTCGCCAAGACCGAGGAACGCGACGCGATGGCCGAATTTGGTGGCTACTATGTTAAGTACGCCGCTCAGGTGCCAGCATTCATTCCGAGACCCGGTCGGCTCTTCGGCCAGGTCTCTGGAGCAGGCTATCATCATGGCCGATAACAAAAAGCCGCTGTTTAGGATCGACCTGCTGGGAACAACTCACAGATCGCGTGAACGCTTTGGTCATGTCAGAAATTGTTTTCTCCGCACAAGGTCTGACCAAAATATACACCTCCGGTGAGGTGCAAGTTCACGCATTGCGTGGACTCAATCTCGAAATATCCGCTGGTGAGGTGGTCGTCCTTCTGGGACCTTCCGGAAGCGGCAAATCAACACTGTTGAACATCATGGGCGGCCTCGACCATGCGACCAGTGGTCAACTGTTTTTCAAAGATCAGGAATTGACGAAGCTTGATGATCGTGAGTTGACGAGTTACCGACGCGAGCACGTCGGCTTCGTGTTCCAGTTCTATAATCTCATTCCGAGCCTCACGGCTTACGAGAATGTGGCCCTCGTCACTGAAATCTCTGAGCATCCGATGCGTCCCGACGAAGCGCTTTCGCTCGTCGGGTTGGAAAACCGAATAGATCATTTCCCTTCCCAACTGTCCGGCGGTGAGCAGCAACGTGTGGCCATTGCCCGCGCCGTCGCCAAACGACCCGAAGTCTTGCTCTGCGACGAACCGACGGGCGCAATTGATTCCAAGACAGGAGTTCGCGTGATCGATGCTCTTCTGAGCGTCAACGCACAACTGGGCACAACGACCCTCATCATCACGCACAATGCCAGCATTCAGGACGTGGCAAATCGGGTGCTGTTCTTTGCTGACGGAAAGATTTCCCGCATTCATAAGAACGAGACGCGACTAACTGCCGCAGAGATCAGCTGGTGATTTAGATGCGCGCCCTCGACACCAAAGTACTTCGTGATCTCAGACGCTTATGGGCGCAGGCGTTGGCCATAGCCCTGGTAGTTGGCGGTGGGGTGGCCGCACTCGTAGCTGTGGTCGGCTCAATTCGTTCTTTGGAGGAGACTCGCGCTGCTTATTACGAGCGATACCAGTTTGCTGATGTCTTCGCACAGGTCAAACGCGCGCCGAAAAAATTAATCGATCAGATCGCAGAAATCCCCGGTGTCGCCGCCGTCGAGGCTCGCGTCGTCAGGTTCGCCCTGCTGGATATGCCGGACTCTCGCGAACCCGTGACCGGACAACTCATTTCATTGCCCGACGACTCAGAGCAACGTCTCAACCGCATCTACCTGCGCGCGGGTCGGGTCCCCGAACCTGGGAGGGCCGAAGAAGTCGTGGTGTATGAAGCCTTTGCCACGGCGCACAACATGGAGCTTGGGTCGCGCTTCTCGGCGGTATTAAACGGGCGCAAGCGCGAACTT
>Ga0207763_1000277_pt1 | contig 8042 bp, 9 predicted proteins | sample LuqExpMetageno50_FD_187808 | JGI IMG/M metagenome (GOLD analysis project Ga0207763, IMG submission 187808) | Tropical forest soil microbial communities from Luquillo Experimental Forest, Puerto Rico - Sample 50 (SPAdes) | ecosystem: Environmental > Terrestrial > Soil > Tropical forest ...
ATACCAAGTTCCAGAAGGCGTGACTCGTCCGGGATTCCCAAATCGGCGCGGCTCTGATTCAACATGGCGAAGGAGGTTCGCCATGTCAGTTCCGATACCCCTGCGTGGGGATTTTGGGGCGGCACGTTTGCGCGCCCTGGCGAAGAAGACAAAGGACGCTCCGCAGGCCCGACGGCTACTGGCGCTGGCGGCGATTTACGACGGTGCGACCCGCACCGAGGCGGCGAAGATCGGTGGCGTTGGTCTCCAGATCATCCGGGACTGGGTCTTGCGGTTTAATGCGCGGGGCCCGGACGGATTGCTGGACACCAAGCCGCCAGGTCAGCCCTCCAAGCTCAATGATGGCCAGCGCCAAGCGATCGCCAGAATGATCGAAAGCGGTCCGATCCCGGCGGTTCACGGCGTGGTGCGCTGGCGGCTGATCGATCTGGCGCAATGGATCTTCGAGGAGTTCCGCATCACCATCGCGAAGCAGACGCTCAGCCGGGAGCTGCGTGCCATGGGCTATCGCAAACTGTCGGCCCGTCCGCGCCATCATGCACAGGCCGAAGGTGCGATCGAGGATTTTAAAAAAACTTCCCCACGCGCCTGGACGCAATCGCGCGCGCGAAGGCGGTCGATATCGACAAGATAGAAATCTGGTTCCAGGACGAAGCTCGTATTGGCCAGAAGAACAAGATCACCCGCCGGTGGGCCAAACGCGGCACCCGTCCAAGCGCGCCCCGCGATCAGCGCACCGCCTCCACCTACATCTTCGGCGCCGTCTGCCCAAAGGAGGGCAAGGGTGCGGCCTTGATCCTGCCGGCCTGCAACACCGAGGCGATGAATCTGCATCTCGTGGAAATCGCCGAGATTGTCACGCCCGGGGCACACGCCGTCCTACTGGTCGATCAGGCCGGATGGCACCTATCGACGCGCCTCGTCGTGCCACACAACATCAGCATTATCGCCTTGCCGCCAAAATCCCCCGAGCTCAACCCGGTCGAAAACGTCTGGCAGTTTATGCGTGACAACTGGCTCTCGAACCGCGTCTTCAAATCCTACGACGATCTTGTCGACCACTGCTGCGAGGCTTGGAACAAGCTCGTCGACCAACCATGGCGCGTCATGTCCCTCGGATTGCGCCAATGGGCCCACGGGTTCTGATCAATGGGAGTTGGTATTAGTCGCTCGAAGTTATTAGAGTTCTTTGGCGGCTTGTCGCCGTGCTTGGTCGGGATCGAAGCATGCCCATCCGCACATTATTGGAGCCGCGAGCTGCAGGTGCTTGGCCACACAGTGAAGTTGATGCCGCCGAGCTACCCAAAGTAGACTAGGCGCGCGATCTGTCGTCGATCTGGTTTTGGAAAAAGTCGGCTGTTGCACACTCAGGAGCATAAGTGAGCCAGCCCGTTTGATGCACAGCACCGAATCTTCGCGCGTTTAGACCGAGCGCATCCGCACGTAAGAGCCAGGCGCATCTTCGATCGGTTTCAGTCCGCCTGCGCCTGGTATGCGCGCAGCGATCTTCTCGCCGGCGAAGGACGACACCCACTGCGCCCAATCGGGCCACCACGACCCTTTCTGAAATTTTGCGGTTTCCAGCCACACCTCCGGCGTGGAGGCAAGTCCGTCGTTGGTCCAGTATCCGTATTTCTCCGCAACCGGCGGATTGATGACCCCGGCGACATGGCCCGATGCGCCGAGCACGAATCGCACCTGACCTGCCGGCAACTGCGCGCCGCGATAGGTGGTACGCCACGGCGCGATGTGGTCCTCTCGCGTCGACAGGAAATACAAGGGAACTTGGATTTTGCGCAGGTCGATCGGAACACCGCCGAGAGTGATGCCACCTGGCTCCCTCAGCCGATTTTTGAAATACATGTTGCGCAGATAGAAGCTGTGCATCGCAGTCGGCATCCGCGTCGAGTCCGTGTTCCAGTAAAGCAGGTCGAATGACGCCGGATCGCGTCCAAGCAGGTAATTGTTGATGAAGAAGAACCAGATCAGTTCGTTCTCGCGCAGCAAATTGAACGCCTCGGCCATATGATGGCCCTCGAAATAGCCGAGGCGCTGCATGTGGTCGTCGAGAAGTTGAAGCTGGGAGTCGTCGATGAAGGCCGAAATATCTCCGACGTCGGAGAAATCCAGAAGCGTGGTGAAGAACGTCGTCGAAGCAGCCCGCGCCCGACCAGTGGCGGCCATTTGGGCCAGAGTCGCCCCGGTTAGGGTGCCGCCGATGCAGTAGCCGATGAGGTTGACATCCTTTTCTCCGGTCGCCTGCTCGATGGCGTCGATCGCGGCCAATGGGCCTTCACGGAAGTAGTCCTCGAACGACTTTGCCGCGAGTTCCGGCCCAGGGTTGACCCATGAGATCAGAAAAACGGTGTGTCCCTGCGCGACGCACCATCGGATGAACGAGTTTTTCGGCTTAAGGTCGAGGATGTAGAATTTATTGATCCATGGAGGAATGACCAGAAGGGGACGCTTGTAAACGGTTTCGGTCGTCGGCGTGTATTGAATGAGCTGCATCAACTCGTTCTGATAGACGACCTTACCCGGCGAGCTCGCCAGATTGTCGCCGAACTTAAATCCCTTCGGGTCGCTCATTTTTAGGCTGAGCCGGCCATTCCCACGTTCCAGATCCTCAAGGAAGTTTTTGAAGCCGCACAGGAGGTTTTCTCCGTGCGTCATCATGGTCTGGCGAAGCACGGCTGGATTGGTCAGCACCGCGTTCGTCGGGGACGATGCGCTGACGAATTGGCGCATGTAAAACTTCGCCTTGAGATGGGTATGCGGGTCGAGGTCTTCGACGGCATCGACGAGGGAGAGGCAATAGCGCGAAAAGAGAAGGTAGGCCTGCTTCATGTAGTCGGATGCCGGATTTTCGGTCCAGTCCTCCGCCTTGAAGCGTTTGTCCGGAGGAGCCGGAGCGATCACCGGTTCGGCCGGCATGTTGAGGTAAACCCGCTGGAGCGCCCGCTGCCCGAGCGTGACGAGATCGGTCCAGAGACGGACGTTTTCCTCTATCATTTGTTGGGGGCGTTTGGCGGCCTTTTCCCAGACGTCGACGAACGTCTCAATGACCGTGCGATAATCGACGACGCGATATCCATCGTCCGTGCGGGAGCGCTCGGCCAGAAGCGGAATAAGCCGGTTCAGCCGCTTGGTGATGTCGGCGATAGCGTCGGCCGCCTTTTCGCTGATCAGGCTCGACGACTCTATCCTGCCGGCCTGCTCCGCAGGACCGAGCAATTCGGTGCGTGCCGCGAAAGTTCGCTTTGGCGCGGGTCTGTTCATTACAACACCATCCTCACGCTGATTAGCCCGTGACCTGGGCCTCTAACTGGCGCAAATGCGCGCGCGCCTCCTCAGCGCTTTCGAAGATGTAGGGCGCCAACGAGCGCTGGCGTAATGACTCGCCCAATTTCGCGCGCAGGAAACCGCTCGTCGTGTACCGGGTGATGCCCAAGTAGAAACGCTGAACGAGGTCGGCGACCATCGCGGAATATTCGTCGAGGACGTCTGGACTGATCGTGAAATGGTCATAATTGACGATGACGTAGACCTTGCGATTAAGCGGGCTGAGAATGCGTTCGACCTCGGTGCGTAGACGCTCGATGTCGCGGCTTGTGCGGACGACGTGTCCTTCGAAATTGATAAAGAACAAGTTCTCCTGCGAATGATATGTGAAGCGCTGATCGAGCGGCATGCGAAGCAAGTCCTCACGCAGCCCCATCGGCTTTTCTGAGAAGATGCGCTCGTCCATCAGTGCGGGGTCTCGAGGGATCTTCGGCCGGAAATCCATCCGGGCCAGGATGTCACGTTCTATGTCGACGCCTGGTGCGGCTTCGGTCAGTTCGAGACCATCGGGCGTCAGTTCGAAAACGCACCGCTCAGTCACGAAGAGCACGGGCCGCCCGCGCTCCGCTGCGAGCCGTCCAGAAAAGGTTCGATGCTCGACTTCGGGGACGAACTTTTTCGTTTCGCCATCGCTTACGATGTGAAGCCGGCCATCGGCGATCCCGACGCGCAGGCGGCCCGCCGTGAATGTCCCGACGAAAACCACTTTCTTGGCATTCTGGCTGATATTGATGAAGCCGCCTGCTCCGGCAAGTCGCGGTCCGAATTTACTGACGTTCAAATTGCCTTCTCGATCTGCCTGCGCGAGGCCCAAAAACGCCGCGTCCAGCCCGCCGCCGTCATAGAAATCAAATTGATACGGCTGATCGATGACTGCTTGCGCGTTGTTGGCGGCGCCGAAGTTCAGGCCGCCAGCCGGCACGCCGCCAATGACACCCGGCTCCGCTGTCAGCGTCATAAGGTCGATGATTTTCTCCTCGTTCGCGACTTGCGCCACGCCCTCCGGCATTCCGATGCCGAGATTGACGACGCTGTTCACCTTGAGCTCAAGCGCGGCGCGGCGGGCGATGATTTTGCGCTCGCTCATCTCCATCGGGGGAAGCGCGCCGACGGGCACGCGGATTTCGCCGCTGAAGCCGGCGTCGTAGGCGGTAGAGAACGTCTGCCAGTGATGTTGCGGTTCGGCCAGAACGACGCAATCGACAAGGATTCCGGGGACCTTCACCTGCCGCGGGCTCATTGAGCCGCGATCGGCAATCCGCTCTACCTGCGCGATGACCAGGCCGCCGGAATTGCGAGCTGCCATGGCGATCGCAAGCGCTTCAAGCGTTAGGGCTTCCTTCTCCATTGTGATGTTGCCGTCGCCATCCGCCGTGGTCCCCCGGATGATGCCGACGTCGATAGGGAACGCCTGGTAGAAGAGGAGTTCCTGGCCGGCCACCTCGACCACACTGACAATGTCGTCCTTAGTGGAGACGTTGATCTTGCCTCCGCCGTGACGCGGATCGACAAAGGTGCCGAGCCCGACGCGGGTCAAATGTCCGGGCCGCCCGGCGGCGATGTCGCGGAAGAGATGCGAGATCACGCCTTGCGGCAGATTATAGGCTTCGATCTGGTTCGATATCGCCAGCCGTTGCAGCTTGGGCACGAGGCCCCAGTGTCCGCCGATTACGCGCTTGACCAAGCCTTCGTGGCCGAGGTGATTGAGGCCGCGTTCCTTGCCGTCACCCTGGCCACCCGCATACACGAGCGTGAGATCACGTGGATGTCCGGCAGATTGCACGTGCTCGCTCTCCCTCGCGAGGTACAGCTGCTCCAGTGCAATTGCAATTGCTTCGGGAAATCCAATTCCAACGAAGCCGCCTGTCGCGATTGTGTCTCCGTCGCGAATGAGACGGACGGCGGCTGCGGCGGTGACGATCTTGCCCGTATCCGGCTTTTGCAGCAGCGCGAGCATTGATCGAACCGAGGGGGCAGACATGCTTGTCTCCCTCAGTAGAGACTCTCAGGTAGTAAAGGCCGGTGCCAAAGTTCCCAGCATCTGCCGCAATGGTCGATACGCCAAGATCTCTTCCGGCCGGCGGAGAGGATTCTGCATGACGCGCCCGCGGAATAGAGAACGAGGTTATATTAAAAGACACAAAAGTTTCTGCCGTTGATCCAGGTCAACGTAACTTCATTTTTTGTCGATCGACGCGCTGAAATCGACGCTAAACCTTGGGATTTCGAGGCAGCGAGAAATTCGGCGAAACCACTTAAAATCGTGAGACAAAATTTGGTCAAAATCCCTTTCTGATCCGCAGCCAAGTGCGGTCTCGGGCCGGACTTGTATGGGGATGACGATAAAGTCCCTACTGATCAAAAACGAAAGTCCGGTCAGAGAAAGTTTGGGCCGGCATCGCTCCGTAATGCATCGTGAGCGGCTCCAGCGTTGTCGCGGCGGCATTCGTCTGCACAGGATGCCCAGAGAAGTACGCGGCTTTGGTGGCTGCACCGGTGAGCACAAGCGTAGCGCCCGCGAACACGATCAGATATTTCCGCATGGCATCCTCCTGTCTGATGTTCAGGAGAGTATTGCGCCAGCGGCATTACCCGCTGTGACGGGGATCACGATCGGTTCGATTCGCAAGAACGCTTTGGGCCTGCTCGGCTGGCGAAGGAAGCGGAAAGCGCTCTGATCGAAGACACGCATGGTTCGTATCCACACGGATAGCATCTGCTCGATCGAGTTCGGCGCCATTCCGACGGCGACCACCTCGACTGCGCGCATGGTTGTCGGCCAGACCGAGTATCACGGTGTCATGTCGAACACCGGCATGATGGTGGCAGCCATCACCAATAGCTAAGCCTCTATTTTGAGCGCCGTATCCCCCGTTCGGGGGACGCGGGGGCAATTCGACGCGCCTATCGTCTTCCATCACGAGTCGGCACTAGGTTTTCGCGTACTTGTTCCGGCAGTGGCCGGATGCGCTGGTTATCGGTGTTTCGCACACAGCGGAGTAGATCGGATGAAAACCAAATGCGCAGCATTGCTGGTCGGTATGCTTCTACTTGGCGCGACGAGGGCGGGAGCAACAATTTACGCCGTTCCGGTTTTCGATTTAGGCAGTCACGTTGCCGTCGGCGGTTCCATAACAACAGATGGAACCGTGGGCCTTCTCAACAGCGCCTCGCACATGGTCGATTGGAATTTGATAAGCACCCTTGGCGCACTCGGTCTGCTCGGCTGGCGCAGGAAACGGAAGGCACCTCTGATCTGGCTGGCATCTGATTAAATAAAGGCCCGGCAAGCTGATCCGCATATGCCGACGACTTCGGATTGCGGACCTTGATCCACGACTTGGACGGGCATGGACTTGTATGGCGAGGTCAGACGATGCCTTCCAGGCCCAGCTTGCAGGCAGCTTCGAAAGCCTCCTGGAAGTCCCCTTCAAAGTGACACATGTACTGAATCCCGCTGGCACTGGCCCCTTTTTGAAGCTATTGGTCCCTTTCTAAAAATGGTCCCTTTTCATTTTAGGGGGCAGGCTGCCCTTACAGCCCATCCGAGAGTGCGCCGGTCGGCTTGGATGAAAACCCCGCGGCTACGATGCCGAATCCGCCCGTCTTGCGGCATCGCGAGACCACCGGCCTTGGCGACAATTGCCATGTCGTCATCCGTCACACCCTGCGTCCTAATGGCGACCGGATCACCGTACGCCGTACAATCTGCGAATAAGCGCGCGAAGATCGAACCGCGGTCGGGTGTGAGATGGAGCAGGTGGCCCCAACCGTCGTCGCGGAAGGGTGTGGGCCGCTGACGGAAGGCCGCATGTTATGAGGCCGTGCGGCTTTTCTGTTGAGTCTTCCCGCGGGTCTCCCTTGATGCGCTCCTACTACACGCTGTCCGACTACCGGCACGATACGGTCGAGATAGTGCGGGCGCCACGGTCGGCTTCGGACCGCTCGCGTGCTCGCGGAGCATGGACCGGATATTAAGCTTCCAGCCTGTTACGGAAGATCGCGCAGTGCCCGAACTGGGGCAGCATGAACGATGGCTGTCGGGCTCAATATTCGCCCTCGGGTCGGCTGGACTAGAGCGGGGCTTCAAATCGACGCGCGCGTAATGTGCATCACATTACGCATTCCGCAAATTTGGTCAAAACAGTTTGTTTCATCTAGGCCATTCACCTAGGCGAAGCGTTTTCCCGGAACTGGCCCCGGCTTGCGCCGGGGCCTTTCTCGTTCGGCGGGCGAGTTTCCACGGCTGACCGGACGGGCGGCTGTTGTTGGCGCGGATTAGGAAAAGCTCTGCGTGGCCCATGTGCTGCTCGACGGCTGCTAGTTGGCGGCCGTTCGGCTGTCATGGTCATCGGGCGTCCCTTGGAAGTTGGTTGGCGATGTCTTCAAGGGCATTCGCCCATTCGTTTTGCCGCTCTATCTCGCTGTCGGTTTTCGGCAAGGTCTGTCCAAAACTTTCGATGGTCGTATCGTTTCTCAACTCCTGCGCCCGGTTGAGAAGCGTAGTGCGCACAAGTGCGGCCCACTTCGCTGGGATGTTTACCGATAGCGTTTTCATTGTTCCTTCCATTTTGAAATTGCGGCCTGCACCGCCTGCACACTCGGTTGATTTTAACCAACAGGAGTTCCCTAAAGGTCAATAGCGGACTCGTGTTGATTTGGCCTTCTTTGCCAATTGCCCGGTAAATATCTACGGTCCA